>CETH01065515.1_pt1 | contig 21271 bp, 21 predicted proteins | sample 361461 | NCBI WGS metagenome assembly CETH01 (sample SAMEA2622695, study PRJEB7988) | marine metagenome | isolation source: saline water (ENVO:00002010), including
AAAAAAAAAGAAAAAGATTTGCAAATAATATATCAGGATTTTTAGTCGTATTATTTAATTGTCCAATTATAATTTTAAGCACGTATTTTTTTTATAGTACAAAAATCCAAATTTCCATAATCATGACCGCTATAGTTTTATATGTTATTTCTTATCTTAGGTTAAAAAATATTTAATTATGATTTATTTTTAATTAATTTACAAAAATTCTTTTAATTAAATAAATTAGTATTTTAGATCCATCTATAAATTCATTTACTTTTTTAACACCTTTTAATCTTGACCTTTCATGACTTGAATTATGTGTATATGAAAAATTTTTATTCTTAATATTTATAGGTATTTCTATACAAATTCTAAAATCGTTTTTTGAAAGTTTTAAATCTCTAAATAAATTAGTTTCTCCAAGTATATAAGTGTACAAAATGTCGTTTAGTTTTAATCTAAAAAAAATTTTTCCTAGCATTGAAAAAATTTTATTTCCTATTAATGTTAACAAAGTATCATCATCACTTCCGGCATCTTTTTCATATCTTGAGGCAAAAACAAAATTATTAGATTTTGCTTTTGTATACATTGCTTTTAGTTCTTTTGGATCAAATGATCCATCAGCATTAAAAATACACATATATTTAGTATTTATTTTTTGTATTCCTTCTATAAGAGCTGACCCATAGCCACTATTTTTCTGAAACAAAACTTCACAATCTAGATTTTTTATTGAATTAAAAGTAATTGTATCTTCTTCTTCCAAAACTACTATTTTTTTTAAATTATAATTTTTTATTTCTTCTAATACAATCGGAAGAGAATCACTCTCATTTTTTGCAGGAATTAATAAAGTTAAATCATTCATATTTGATTATTTCTGAATATATTAATCCCACATTAATCCAAAAAATTATTGCACCAAAATTTGTAAAAAAACTTCCCGAAGGCAATAAAGGCAAATATTGAGTAAAAACAAACAAAATTGGACATAAAATATTTAAATTCTTTTTTTTTATGTAAATATTAAATGCTTTAACAAAAAGATATATAAAAAAAATTATAAATAAAAAATATCCAAATAAACCTAATTCTGAAAGTATTTCTATATGTATTTGATGTGGATGAGAATTGCACTTTCTTAAGTGTAGATCTTTATAATATGTCTCATTTTTGTAATATTTATTCAAATCTACATCATTGCAAACTTTTCTAAATGTTTTGATACCAGAACCAAAATAAGGGTTTTTTTTGAATACTTCATATCCAGATAAATAATAAGGTCCATAGTTAGATTTTTTAATATATTCCGATACTTTATTATTATCTAATTTCATTTTTTTAATTTCATTATAAAATCTTTGATTTACCTTATCGTTGAAGTATATAATCGAAAAAATTGTTGATAAAAAAATTATAGTAACAAAAAATTTTTCCTTTATTTTAATATTATTAATAAGAAGGTAAGAAAGAGTAATTATTAATATACCTTTAACTGCATTTGATCTTTCATTAATTAACAACAATATAATTAGATAAATTATTATTAATAAATAAAATATTTTATTATTTTTATTTGCTACATAATTAAAAATTATCACATGCATTGCAAAACCAATCAGCAAATGAGCAATTTTTAATTCTTCACCTAAAAAACTAGATAATCGGTAAGGGGCTGGGCTTTTAAAGCCCAATAAATTAAAACCAAAAAAATATTGAAAATATAGATCAAAAATAACAATTCCAATTGTTGCTCCCCATACCTTGTAGATAATAGTGCTATCAAAATTATTTTTTTTTATAAAATATGCAATAGCCATTGCTAAAAGTGGAAATCTAATAAAATATACAGATCTATTGAAGCTCAAGTCAAAATTTGTAGAAATTGTTAAGTTAAAAAGTAAATAACAATAAATTAATACAGTAATATAAAAAATTGAGTTAAATAAAAATTTAAAATTTTTAAGTAAAACCATTTTGTATAAAAAAAAAAAAATAATTAAAAAAATAATAATTTCAGAAACAAAAGTTCCAAATAGTAAACTGACTGGCAATAATGAAATTAATAAAATATTAAATTTATTTTCTGAAAATATTATTTGTTTATAAATATCCATTAAAGGCCCAATTTATTTGCAATTTTTTTTATAGAATTAGCTATAAATCTTACCTCTTTTTTTGTAGTTTCTAATCCAGAGGGTACATAAAATCCATATTTGCTTAGATATTCAGAGTTTTTATATGGTCCTCTAAATTTAATTTTAATTTTTTTAAAAGCAGTTTGTAAATGCATAGGCCAAAAAAAAGCTCTTGTTTCAACTCCATATTTTTTTAATTCCCTTCTGAATTTTTCGGCTGATATTTTTTTATTTTTTATCAACAAACCAACTACCCAATAGATATTTTCTATATTTTTACTTAAATAAGGTTTTTGAATATATATGTTTGGAAGATTTTTTAAATTTTCATAATAATATTTTCCTATATCCTTTTTCTTTTTTATAATTTTTTTTATTCTTTTTAATTGATTGATTCCTAAGGCTGCCTGTAAATTTGTGTATCTATAATTCCAACCAATATCATAATGATTAAATCTATTTTTTTCTCCAAAACATAAATTTTTATAATCAAAAATTTTTTTTTTAAATTTTGGATTATTGGTTAGTATCATTCCACCTTCCCCAGTAGTTATATGTTTATTTGCGTATAAACTAAAGATGCTTATATCTCCAAAGTATCCACAATGCTTTCCTTTATATTTATGTCCCAGAACTTCAGCCGCATCTTCAATTAAAATTATATTTTTTTTCTTACAAATTTTTTTAATTTTATCTATTTCTATCGGATACCCATAAATATGTGTTGCAATAATAGCTTTTGTTTTTTTATTAATATTTTTTTCTATTAAATCAATTTTCATATTCCAATTATATAAATCACAATCTATTGGTATAGGCTTTGCACCCTGCTTAATCACTGCAATTGCTGATGAAATAATTGTAAAATTTGGAATTATTACCTCATCTCCTTTTTTTAAATTTATAATTTTAAGTGCAATTTCCAGGGCCGCTGTTCCACTAGATACAGATGAACAATATTTCTTTCCAATTAACTTTTTAAATTTATTTTCGAATAATTTTACTTCTGGACCTGCTGAAGAAATCCAATTTTTATTTAAAGCTTTAATTGCCAGTTTTTTATCTTCTGTTGTTAATTTAAATTTATTAACTGGTATCATCTGATTAAAATTTTGCCCATATTTTTTTTAAAAACTGATTTATCTTTTTTTTTATTATAAGGACCTTGTTTTACTTCAATCAAATCTGTTGGTTTTAAAATTTTAAAACCATGGGCACCTTTATTTAATATCACAATATCGTTTTTGAAAAGTATTTTACTAAAAAGATATTTTTTCATTTCAGAGTATATATCAACTCTTAGCTTTCCTTTTTGTATGATTAATACTTCAGAAGTATAATTTATTTTTCTCACATTCTTAAAATGTAAATGCGGTTTTATCTCATGATTTTTCTTATGTCTAATAAATGCTATTTGATGTGTTAATTTTGTTGGAGTAAGAAAATTTACCCCCCCCTTTTTTTTATATCTTATAATATAACCAAAAATTTTTTTTTTATGTTTTATTGGTTCTATCATTACAAATATTTTTTATTTTTTTTAAATAAATAAGATACAGTTATTAAATAAAATCCTGAAGATTCAAATAAAACTCTTTTCATACCAACTTTGGATTGCCAATCAACGTCTTCCATAGTAAATAAAAAAGCTACAAATATAAACAAGATATTTAAAATACCATATAAAATTACAAATTTTTTAATATTAGTACTTAATTTATTTATAAATAAAGCAAGCACTAAAGCAATAAAACTAACTATAAATAATGGAACTTGGGATATATAAATAAATATGTAGTACAAAATTATATTTATATCTTCTATCAAATTAGAAATTTTCATGTTTGTAAAAGTACTTTCAAACTGAAAGCTTGATAATTCTGTTTTAAAGTTAGCTAAGAATACAACTTTAAATAATGCTATTCCAACAAGACCGAATAAAGATATAATTTTTTCATTTTTGTCTGTTTTAAAGCAAAAAAGTAAACAGAATATCATTATCGACATTAGAATAAAACCTTCGAGCTTAATCCAAAATATTATATTCGAAACAGCTAGCAAACTTAAAAGTAAAAAAAGTCTATTATTTTTTTTTCTTTCTTCAGAAAAATTAATTGATAGTTTTGCTGATATTAAAATTAATGAGAAAATTAATATTTCCTGCAGTCCTGAAAAATATTTATATTCATATGTGATTAAAAATGTACTTAAAATAAGTAATATTTTTATGAAGTTGTTAATATTTAAATTGGAAAAAAACATAAAAATAGACAAACAATATATAAAAGCATAAAAAATTCTTCCATTATATTCAAAGCTATTAAACGGATACTTCCAAAAAAAAGACCAAACGTACGATCCGAGATGTGGATAGTCAAATGCTGGAATATTTTTTAAGTTTTCAAAATCTTGATTATGGTAAAAATTTAATGTTTTTAAAAACCAGAAATATTTAGCATCCCATCCAAGATTTAAAGAATACGATATATCAATGGATATAAGAAAAATAATCAAAAAAAATAACACAAACAATAAATGGAATTTGAAATTACCAATTAAATATTTATTAATTTTTTGAGTAAAAACAAATATTGATACTAAAAATAAAATAGTGATTAATAAAATATCATTCAAATTAAATAATGAAAAAATTAAACATAAATTTAAAAATAAAATTACATTGATACTCATTTTTTCAAAAAAATGTAAATTATTAATAAAATTATATTTTTTAATTTCAGTAAATGAATAAATAAAAATTACAGATATAAATACAATTTGTAATATAATTTTAATTATTTCTATCATTTAATGTAGTAACAACTATTAAATTTTTCTATAATTTGATCATCTGAAAAAGTAAATTTATTTTGAAGATTTAAAGTTATTTGATCAATCAAATTTAATTTTGATTTTTCCAGTTCTAAAATTTCAATATAAATCTTCTCCCATCTTGAATTAATTTTTTCAGTTTTAAAATCTAATTTTATAGTTTTGTTATTACTTATTTCTTCATTAAATTTTTTCTGAAAAATTTCAACTCGATTTTTATCGATTAATTTATAAACTTTAATTATATTATTAATTTTAAACTTTGCGTTAACTCTAAAATTAATTGATATTATATTGTTTGTATGTTGAATATTTCCATCAGATATAAAAAAATCGTTTTTTCTTTTAAAAAACAAATTTTGTTTATTTTTATAATTTAAAAAAATAGAAGGTTTATCGTCATTTTTTTTTGATGGATCATATATTATCCATAATGGATTTGGTTGTATTTTATAATCAATGATTTTTGGATTATTAACAAATTTATATTTATTTTTGAGCATTTTAATAAATCCATAATATTCCTTATCACAATATCCATATACATCATTCATTCTTTTTTCAAAATTTTTTGAATTGATGAAATAAATTTTTTTAAAGATATTATTTTCTTTAATAAATATCAAAATTAATAAAAATATTATAATTAAAAGTCCTAAATCTTTTTTTTTAATTTTTTTTAAAAACATTCTGAATAGTATATATATATTACATAATTTATGGATAAAGATAAAGATTATACCGTTATATTGCCCACTTTGGATGAAAGCGGACATATCAAAAATTTGATTTTAGAAATTACTGAAATATTTAAATTAAATAAAATAAATTATACTATCTTAGTTGTTGATGATTGCTCTAATGATGGAACTATTGATATTGTTCAAGAGTTAAAAAAAAAAAATTCAAACATATCTATTATTATAAGAAACAATAAAAAGAAAAGTTTAGTTGACTCATTAAATGATGGTATAAAAAATTCTAATTCAGAATTTGTAATTTGGTTAGATGCTGATTATTCTCACCCACCAAAATATATTGCAGAATTTATTAATTATAATATTAAATACAATTACGATTTAATAGTCTTTTCAAGATTTTTAAAAAAAAGTGTAAGATATTTTGATGGATCTAGTTTAAAATCTAAAAGTATAGAAAAAATGAGTAATTTTTTAAATAAAGTTTGTCAATTATTATTATTTAAAGATCTGACTGATTACACAAGTGGATATATCTGTATAAAAAAATCTTTTTTTCAAGATAAATATTTGAATGGTTACTATGGAGATTATTTTATAGAACTTTTAAATAGAGCAAAATTAAGAAATGCATCTATAAAAGAGCTACCTTATACTGAGAGAGATAGAGAAACCGGATATTCAAAAACTACATCAAATAAGCTAAGTTTAGTTGTTAAATGTTATTTTTATGCATTTAGAATTCTAATCTGTTTTTTAAAAAAAATTTTTAAAATCAAATAATGAAAAAGTTATTAATTGTTATACCAACATACAATGAAAAAAAAAATATTAAAAATCTATTCTTTAAAATAAAAAAAAATGTAAAAAAATTTGATCTATTATTTATAGATGATAACTCTCCAGACAATACAAAAGAAGAAATAAAAAAATTAGCTACTGACCACAAAAATATTAAACTTTTTGTGAGAAAAAAAAAACTAGGTATCGGATCTGCGCATAAATTTGGTTTTATATGGGGTTATAAGAAAAAATATTTAAAAATAATTACTATGGATTCTGATGGGACTCATGATCCAAAATATATAAAAAAAATGCTAAAAATTTCTACACATGCTGATATTGTTATTACTAATCGTTTTTTAAAAAGTAATTCCTTATACAATTGGCCAATTTATAGAAAATTATTAACATATCTTAGATATTACTTAATAAGTTATTTATTTAATAAATCATATGATAGCTCAGGCGCTTTTAGATGTTACAATCTTAATCAAATTAAATTAAATCATTTATTATTAGCAAAAAATAATAGCTACTCATTTTTTTGGGAAAGCATACTTATATTGGATAAAAAATATTCAATAAAAGAAATACCCATTAAACTTCACGCAAGATACCTTGGAGAATCAAAAATGATGATTTCAGATATAATTGAAGCTTTAAAATATTTAATAATAATTTATTTTAAATTAAAGATTAAATTTTAAACAATGTTTATTTCGGGTAGAGGAAATATAAATTTTCCTCCATTTTTTAAAAAATTACTTTCTTTTTTAATAATAAAATCTTTAAAGTGCCAAGGTAGAACTAAATAATAGTCAGGTTTCATAGAATGTGCTTTCTTTTCTGATATAATTTTAATTTTTGTACCAGGGGTATACTTGTTGTGTTTAAAGCTGCTAACGTCAGCAATGAAAGGGAGCAATTTGTTATTTATTCCACAGAATTGTAAAATTACATTTCCTTTCGTAGACGCTCCGTACCCAAAAACTTTTTTGTTGTTATTTTTAAGATCTAATAATAATCTTTTGAGGTCGTTTTTATGTTTTAAAACATCTTTAAAAAATTTATAAAAAGTTTTAACATCATTAAATTTATTTTTTTTCTCTTTTTTCAACAACCAATTTGTTAAATAAAAATGTTTTTTGTTATTTTTATTTCTTTTTTTAACTGTAATAGCAAAACTTCCACCATTAATGTCATTAAAATCTAGGTCAATTATAACAAATCCAACTTTATCAAAAATATGTTTTATAGATTTGAGGGAGTAATACTCTAAATGTTCATGACAAATTGTATCATATGAAACGTTTTTTATCATTGAAGGCATATAACTTTGTTCTAAATGCCAAATACCGTTTTCGTCTAAAGATTTATGAATATCATTTGCAAATTTAATAGGGTCATCTAAATCATAAAACATAGATATAGTTGTGATTATTTTAGCTTTTTTTTGTTTAAGATAATTCTTAACTGATTTATAATTAAAAAATTCAGTAATTAATTTAACATCTTTTCTATAATATTTGCGTAGTCTTTTTGCAGATGGGTCTATACCAATTAAATTAAATTTATTATTAAAAAAATTCAGAAAAGTTCCATCGTTACTACCGATATCTAAAACTATATCTCCTTTTTTTAAACTAGTTAATCTTTTGAGTTTGTTTAATTTATTTTTTAAATGATTTATCATTGACTGATTTTGAGAAGACATATAGCCATAATTTTTTCCATACATTTTATTTGGGTTAAATGAATCTCCTAGTTGTAAAAGTGAACATTTTTTACAATAGACCATAACTAAGCTTCCTCTATCTATTTTCTCTTTTTTATTTTGTGGAAATACTCCTGTAAGTGCCTGCTTTCCAAGATCAAAAACTTTACTGATAGACTTTGATTTACATGACCTACAACATTTAATTTTCATAAAATTAATGTATAGATTAAATAATATAAAATAAAATGAAAAAAATTATTATTACCGGAGCTCATGGTCAAGACGGTATAATTTTATCAAAAATCTTAAAAAATAAGAATTACAAGGTATTTGGAGTCGTAAAGAAAACCAATAAAAAAAAAAATTTCAGAGGAGTCAAATATTACAAATGTGATTTAATTAATTATAAAAATATTTATAAAATATTTAATAAAATAAAACCAGATTGCATAGTTCATTTTGGTTGCAAAAACCCTTCGTATAAAGAATTAGGTAAAAAAAATGATTTTTTTCACAATAATTTTAAAGCAATTAAAAATCTTTCTAAATATATAATTGCAAATAATAAGAAAATTAAACTTATATTTCCTGGATCTTCTCAAATGTATGGAAATAAAAAAAAAAGAGTGAACGAAAATCAAAAATTCTCTCCAAATAATAGTTATGCTAGGTTTAGAGTTAGTGGACACAATTATCTTATGAAATGTAAGAAGAAATATAACTTATTTATTACAACAACTATTTTATTTAATCACGACTCAGTTTTCAGAAATAAAAAATTTATACTACCTAGAGTTATAAAAGCTATAAAAATGGGCAATAAAAATTTTATTAAAAAAATTTCAAAAGAAAGTATTTGTGCAGACTTTTCCCATGCATATGATATATGCTACGCTATATACTTATTAATCAAATCAAAAAATAATATTGATAAGATAATTTTATCAAGCAACAAACTTACTTATTTAAATGATATTATTAATTTTATCTATAAAATAAATGGCTACAATTATAGATTAAATAAAACATCAAGAGTTAATAAAAATATTATAGGGAACAATAAATTAGCAAAAAAATTGCTAAAATGGAGAATGAAAAAAAATATTTTTATTGCATCAAAAGAAATGTTAATTAATAAAAATTTATTATTTTAATTATAATAATAAAAATTAGCTGAAACTAAAAATATAAAGTAAAATAAATATATAATTTTTAATCTAAATGCTTGACCATTTACAAGTGTTGTTATTTTTTCTGAGTCAATTAAAGTAAAAAATACAATTAAAAGTAAAGGATCATAGTATTTTTGAAATACAAAATCAAAAGATATTAAGCAAAGTAGAAAAACAATGAGATAATTTTTTGGATTTTTGTTAAATAATAAAATGAGAAAAATAAAAGTTAGAGCAAAAACAACTGCAAAAATAAGATTTTTAAAATAAATAAATTTTTCAGTAATTTTATAAATTACTCCACCACCAAATTCTAAATCATTAAGATCATTGAAAAAAAAAATAGGAATTGTAAAAATTAAAATTAATAAAATTAATTTTAATTTTTTATATATATATAATTTGGTATTTTTTATCTCAAATTTTATTGAAATAATAAAAGGCAAAAAATAAAAGAAAAATATAGAGAAAATGAAAACAAAATTATCAATCATACTTACATTGTACGAATTATGTGATTTAAATATTAAATTATGTTCAAGATATAAATTGTAGGAATAAATAAAAAAAGGCAAAGCCAATATTAAATTTAAAAATATACAATTTACAAATAAACTTAAATTTTTCTCTTTTATTAATTCATAAATATAAATAATTATAAAAATACCAAAATACTGTTTTATATAAGCTGAAAGAGATAAAAATATAAAACTTAAATAATAATTTTTTGCAATAGAGTCTTTTTTATTTTTGATATCTAAAAAATATTTTAATGATAAACAAAAAAATATCATTGCAAAGTTATCATTTGTCAGCCAGCTTGCAGATGATCTAAAGTAAGGAGATAAAAAAATTAATAACGATAAAAAAAATAAATAATTTTTATCAGCATTAACAAATTTTTTTTTTAATAAATCATAAAATAAAAAAGGAAGAGTTGAAGAAATAATGATATAAATCACAGCACTAATTTGATCCCCAAATAATGATTTTATCTTTGCAACAATTATATAAAAAATCGGTGAATGTACTTGAGCAGATTCGATAAAATAATTAATACCTTCCAGAAGTCCAATTTGAAAGTATTCAATAAAATGATTGGTCAATATACTATCTAATTTAGATCCCCCACTGGAATTCTCCTTAAAATATAAGGAAACCAATAGACTTAGGAAAAATATGAAGTATAAAATATTTTGTTTTTTCTTTAAGGGCATTTATTTACTTTCTACAATACAAAATATAATTTAACAAAAATTACTTTAAATAAAAAATATATTATTACAATGAAGTTTTCAGTTTTAATCTCATCTTATAACAAGTCTAGGTATTTAGAGGAATGCATAGTTTCTTGCTTGAGTCAAACGTTTGAATTAGTGGAAATAGTTTTATTAGATAACTATTCTAATGATGGCACAAAAGAAATCCTTGATAAATATAAGAATAAAATAAAAATAATTTATAAAAAAAAAATAAGTAAATTTTCTCCTTTAAATCAGATTGATTTGGTTAAAGAAGGTATGCATTCATGCTCTGGAGATATTATTTGTTTACTTGATGCCGACGATTATTTTTTACCAGAAAAAATTTACAGATTAAATGAAATGTATAAAAACAATAGTGTAGAAGTAGTTTTTGATATTCCATTTATAAAATTTAATGAAAAATATAATAGGTTAAAATTAAAAAATAAAATACAATCAAATATCTGGCCTACTATAATTAATACAAGCGCAATATCTTTAAAAAAAAGTTATTTAAAAAGCTGTATAGAATCAAAACTATTTGAAAATTATAATCTACTTGAAATTGATTTTAGATTAAATGCTATTTCAAGATGTATAGATAATAATTTTGTCATTTTCAATGAGCCACTTTCAGTTTATAGAGTTGTACCAAATTCAATAATGTCAAACGCTAGAAAATTCTCGAAAAATTGGTGGCTTAGAAGAAAGCAAGCCCACGATTATATGAAAATGATATATAAATTAAATAATAAAGTTTATTCAAATTTTTTTGACTCTGAAATAACTGGCTTGATTACAAAATTTTATAATTAAATATTAATGAGTATTACAATATATACTTTAGCATTTTTATTAATTTCATTTTCAATTATTGGTTATGGATATATTTTTGATAACTATATATTAAAAATAAAAAATTTTGATTTAGGTTACCTAGGATTATTGGGTATTTTTATATTAACTTCATTAGCTTATCTATCAAATATAATAATTCCAATAACGACATTTTTTAATTTAATTATCCATTTTTTTGGAATAATTTTTTTTTTATTTTATTTAAAAAAAAATTTTGAAATAAAAAAAACTCAATTTAAACTGTTAATTTTTCTTATAGTATTTTCTTTATTTTTTATTTTTACAGCTAAGACACATGATGATTTTGAGTATTATCATTTCGCATATATTTATTTAATAAATAATGAGGTTACACAAATTGGTATAGGAAATTTTAATAATGGTTTTAGAGTTCCTTCTTCAATATTTTATTTTTCATCTTTACTATATTTGCCCCATCTAAAACACGATATAGTTCATCTGGGTTCTATATATTTTACTTTATTTATTAATTTAATTTTATTAATTAAAATATTAAATTTTAAAAATAATATTAACTATAGATTTTTAATTTACTTATGCTTACTAGGTTTAATTATTTCTAATATATTTTTCTATAGATTGGGCGAACATGGAACAGATAGATCTGCGCAAATATTAGTTATTTTACTTTTTATAGAGGTTTTTTTCTTAGTAAATTATAAAGAAAATAAAAAATATATACTTTCTATAATACTAATTTTAATATCTTTAATAATTTCCTTAAAAGCTTTTTATTTAATTTACATATCTTTAATAATTCCAATTCTTATTTATCAAAAAGAAAAATTTATTTTATTAAAAAATATTTTTCTTTTAAGAATAACATACTTTGCATTTTTATTTTTTATATTAGTAATATTTACATATTTCATAAATTCTGGGTGTTTTATATATCCTCTAAGTTTAAGTTGTGTGAATGTTTTATGGTCCATACCAATTAATGAAGTACTTGATTGGAATCAATATTATCAACTTTGGTCAAAAGCTGGAGCAACTCCAAATTTTAGAGTATCAAATCCAGAGGAATATATTGAAGGTTTCAATTGGTTTTCTAATTGGATGAATTTTTATTTTTTTAATAAAGTCTCAGATTACTTATTAAGTATGTTGTTAATTGCATTGATTTTATTTTTTTACTTTTATAATAAAAAAAAACAAAAAATAAAAAAAATAAAATTTAAAATATTTTATTTATTTATTATAATTTTGTTTTTTGAGTGGTTTTACAATCATCCCGCTCTAAGATATGGCGGGTACCATTTAATTGCACTGATTATATTTATTCCTTTATTTATTTATTTACAAAATAATTACTTTAAAAAAGAAGCCTTTAACAAGAAATTATTTGTATTGATTTCAATAATTCTATTAATTTCATTATCTAGAAATGTTGGAAGAATGGCAAAAGAAAGAGCAGTTTATAATTATGATTTTTTAACCCAACCTTCGTACAACAGAAACTTTCAAAACATAAAGATTTACCATCAAATCAAGGAACTAATAAATTGTAAATCAGATTGCGTTAAAAATTCCATTAAAGTTAAAAAAATATTTAATAGAAATATTTTTTATAGATAAATTTTAATACATTAATTAAATTTGTTTACTAATTATTTATACTATATTAGAAGTAAGTAGTAATACTGATGAAAAAAGTTGCTTTAATATTTGGTGTAACGGGGCAAGATGGATCATATCTATCAGAATTTTTATTAAAAAAAAAATATATAGTTCATGGAGTTAAGAGAAGATCTTCATCACTAAACACAGGAAGAATAGATCATATTTATCAGGACCCTCACCAAAAAAAAAGAAATTTTATTTTACATTATGGAGATGTTACAGACTCAATATCAGTATCAAGTATAATTCAAAAAGTTAAACCAGACGAAATATATAATCTTGCAGCTCAATCTCATGTTGCCGTATCTTTTGAAGTACCCGAATATACTGCAAATGCAGATGCAATTGGTGCGCTGAGAATACTTGAAGCAATTAAATTTCATAGATTAGAAAAAAAAACTAAGTTTTATCAAGCGGGAACTTCTGAAATGTATGGAAAAGTTCGTCAAGTTCCGCAAAATGAAAAAACTGGATTTTATCCAAGAAGTCCCTATGGAGTTGCAAAAGTCTATGCTCATTGGATAACTGTAAATTATCGAGAGGCTTATAAAATATTTGCTTGTAACGGTATTTTGTTTAATCACGAGAGTCCAGTAAGAGGCGAGACATTTGTTACAAGAAAAATTGTAATGGGACTTTGCAGAGTAAAATTTGGAATGCAAAAAAAAATTTTTTTAGGAAATCTTGATGCGAAAAGAGACTGGGGTCATGCAAGTGATTATGTAGAAGCTATGTGGAAAATGTTACAACAAAAAAAACCTCAAGATTATGTTATAGCGACAGGTAAACAACATTCAGTCAAACAATTCGTGGAAATGGTTTTAAATGAATTAAAAATACAATTTAAATGGAGAGGAAAAGGAAAAAACACAAAGTGTATAGACTCAAAAGGCAATATAATTGTTGAATGTGATAAATCTTACTACCGACCACTTGAAGTAGATACTTTATTGGGAGATCCAAGAAAAGCTAAAAAAGAATTAAAATGGAAAAGCAAGATAGATATTAAAACACTTGTTAAAGATATGATTACTTCTGAAATGAGAAAAATTTCGAATGATCAACTATAATTCTAAAATTTATATTGCGGGACATACAGGTTTAGTAGGAAGTGCTATTTATCGTAAATTGAGATCTAAAGGTTATAAGAATATATTTGTTAAAAAACGTACAGAACTAGATTTAAATAATCAAACAAAGGTTTTAAATTTTTTAAAAAAAATAAAACCAAAATTTATTTTTATTGCAGCTGCGAAAGTTGGTGGTGTATATGCAAATAATACTTATAAAGCTGAATTTATTTATGAGAATTTAAACATACAAAATAATCTTATTCATTCAGCATATTTAGCAGGTATAAAAAATTTAATTTTTTTGGGATCAAGCTGTATTTATTCTTTAAATGCTAAACAGCCTATGAAAGAAAAAGATATTTTATGTGGACCTTTAGAAAAAACTAATGAACCCTATGCAATAGCTAAAATTGCAGGAATAAAAATGTGTGAAAGTTACAATCATCAATACGGAACAAATTATAAATGTCTAATGCCCACAAATACCTTTGGTCCTAATGATAAATATAATTCTTTAAATTCACATTTTATACCTTCTCTTATTAAGAAAATTTATAAAATAGAAAAAAATAATAAAAATACCATTACTTTATGGGGAGATGGAAAACCTAAAAGAGAAATAATATATGTTGATGATATAGCAGATGCTTGTATTTATTTTATGAATAAAAAAACCTCACATTCTTTGATCAATATAGGCACAGGAAAAGAAGATACTATCAGAGGTATTACAAAACTTTTTTTAAAAACTTTGTTACCATCCAGAGATATAAAAATTAAATTTGATAAAAATAAACCTAATGGAATTAAAAGAAAAATATTGGATGTTTCATTAGCTAAAAGATATGGTTGGTCAGCTAAGAATGATATTAAAAAAGCAATAAAATATACATATAAAGACTTTAAGTATATAAAGGTAAATTCTAACTAGTTTAAATCTTTACAAATATATTTATATTAAGTATAACGCTTTCGCCTGGTGATTATTGCGAAAGTGTAATACCCGATCCCATTCCGAACTCGGAAGTCAAGCCTTTCTGCGCCGATGGTACTTTGTCTTAAGATATGGGAGAGTAGGTCATTGCCAGGCTTAAAAATTATGAAAATTGCAAGCTCACTTAAATCTCTAAAAAAAAGAGACCTGAACTCAAAGTTAGTAAGACGAAGGGGCAGAGTGTATATAATTAATAAAAAAAATCCTAAGTTCAAAGCAAGACAAAAGTAGTTTTTTTATTTTATGATAATTGGATCAGTATCAGAAAATAAAGAAATAGAAAAAAGAATTGCCATCACTCCCGACTCATTAAAAAAATATACAAATATTGGATTTAAAGTAATTCTAGAAAAAAATTATGGAAATCATTTAGGTTTTGAAGATCAAGATTATAAAAAAGAAGGATGTGAACTTGTTGATAGAGCAGAAGTAATTGATAAATCAGATATAATATTACAGCTCAATCTATTAGATGATGAGGCTTTAAAAAAATTAAAGCAAAATCAAACTTTAATAGGTGTTTTTAATGTTTATGAGAATGAAGAAAAACTTAAAAATTTATCACTTAAGAAGATTAATATTTTTTCTTTAGAATTATTACCAAGAATTACAAGAGCTCAGTCAATGGATATACTTTCATCCCAAGCTAATTTAGCTGGTTACAAAGCAGTAGTAGATTCTTTTTCTAATTTCGAAAAAGCAATACCGATGATGATGACAGCAGCAGGAACTGTACCTGCCGCTAAAGTTTTAGTAGTTGGTGCCGGAGTTGCAGGTTTACAAGCTATTGCTACTGCTAAAAGAATGGGCGCAATTGTTTATGCTACAGACGTAAGGACCGCTTCCAAAGAACAGGTAGAAAGTTTAGGTGGCAAATTTTTAACTGTTCAGGGTTCAGAAAATTTAGAGACAAAAGATGGATATGCTAAAGAAGCATCTGATGATTTTAAAAAAAAACAAGAGGAATTATTGGGTCAAACTTTAAAAAAAATAGATATTGTTATTTGTACAGCTTTAATACCAGGAAAAAAAGCCCCACTAATAATTAAAGAGAATATGCTAAATAATATGCAAAAAGGATCAATAATTTATGATTTAGCTGCTGTGCAAGGTGGAAATACTGCTTTTACAGAAGTTGATAAAATTATTGAAAAAAATGGCGTAAAAATAATGGGTGAAAGAAATATTTTAAATAGATTACCAACTTCCTCTTCGAACCTTTATGCAAAGAATGTATTTAATTTTGTCTCAAATTTATATGATAAAGAAAAAAAAAAAATAAATATTAATTTAGAAGATGAAATTATTACCAATACAATAATTAAATAAACCTATGGAAATAGACCCATTTATATTCAGACTTAGCATTTTTATTCTTTCAATTTTTATAGGATATTACGTAGTCTGGAGTGTTACTCCATCTTTACATACTCCATTGATGTCTGTAACAAATGCTATTTCGTCAGTAATTATAGTTGGAGCTATAATTGCAGCTTTAGCTGGAGAAACTAGAAACATATTCAGCACTGCAAATATTTTTGGATTTTTAGCTATTATTTTAGCAGCGGTAAACATATTTGGAGGCTTTTTAGTTACCCAGAGAATGCTAGCTATGTACAAAAAAAAAAAGAAAGATAAAAAATGATTTCAGCAAATGTATTAGCAGTTTTTTATCTTATTTCAGGAGTACTATTTATTTTAGCTCTCAGAGGTCTCTCATCACCTGAAACTTCAAGACAAGGAAATTTATTTGGAATAATTGGAATGGCATTAGCTATAGGAGTCACAATTATTTCAGTTGGTAACTTTTCCACAGGTTTTTTATATTTGATAATTTTATTGTTGATTGGTGGTTCAATAGGTGCGTTTATTGCATTTAAAATACCAATGACAGCAATGCCGGAACTTGTTGCAGGTTTTCATAGTTTAGTTGGACTAGCAGCTGTTTTTGTAGCTGTTTCTGCTTTTCTTAATCCAGAGGTATTTAATTTAGGTACACCAAGAAATATTAAAATTGCAAGTTTAATTGAGATGTCTTTGGGAGCTGCAATAGGAGCTATAACTTTTACAGGATCTATTATAGCTTTTTTAAAATTAAGAGGAATAATGTCCGGTTCCCCTATAACTTTTTTTGGTCAACATTATTTAAATTTGACACTAGGTTTATTTTTAGCAGGTCTAATTTTTTATTTATGTAAAACTCAAGTCGATACTTTTTTTTGGACAATAATATTAATTTCATTTTTATTAGGAATTTTGTTGATCATCCCAATAGGTGGAGCTGATATGCCAGTTGTGATCTCGATGCTAAATTCTTATTCAGGATGGGCAGCAGCAGGTATTGGTTTTACTTTAGAAAATACCGCTTTGATAATTACAGGTGCGTTAGTAGGTTCATCTGGCGCAATATTATCTTATATAATGTGCAAAGGAATGAACCGTTCGTTCTTTAATGTTATCTTAGGAGGGTGGGGAGCAACCGAACAATCTTCTTCTGGAAAATCAAAAGAGCAAAAACCTGTAAAAAGTGGAAATGCTGATGATGCAGCTTTTTTAATGAAAAATGCTTCGTCAGTTATAATTGTACCTGGTTATGGTATGGCTGTAGCACAAGCTCAACATGCACTTAGAGAAATGGTAGATGTTTTAAAAAAAAATGGTGTAAAAGTATCTTATGCAATCCATCCAGTGGCAGGTAGAATGCCAGGACATATGAACGTATTATTAGCTGAAGCAAATGTGCCCTACGATGAGGTTTTTGAATTAGATGAAATCAATAATGATTTTGCAAATTGTGATGTTGCATATGTCATTGGCGCAAATGATGTTACAAATCCTATAGCTAAAACTGACCCACAAAGCCCAATATATGGAATGCCCATTTTAGATGTAGAAAAATCAAAATCAGTTTTATTTGTGAAAAGAAGCTTGTCTCCTGGTTATGCTGGAATTGATAATGATTTATTTTACAGAGATAATACACTCATGCTTTTTGCGGATGCAAAAAAAATGACAGAAGATATAATCAAAAGTCTTTAATAATGACTAAAATATTTTGTGATATAGCCGATCTGAAACAAATTAAAAAATTTACTAAAAAAAAAATAGTCAAAGGCTTTACAACCAATCCAAGTTTAATTAGGAAAGCTGGAGCAAAGAATTATAAAGACTATTGTAAAAAAATATTAAAATTAACAAACAAACCAATTTCATTTGAAGTATTTGCAGATGATAAAAAAAATATTATTAAACAAGCTCTTAAAATCAAAGATTGGGGAAAAAAAGTATATGTAAAAATTCCTGTAACGAATTCCAAGGGTGTTTTTTTGGGAGAGGTGATCAAATTTTTAAATAATAAAAATATTAAATTAAATATTACGGCTGTTTACACAGCAAATCAAACATCAAAAATTTTAAAAAAGGTTAATAAAAAAACTAAAGTGATCATATCAATATTTGCTGGAAGAATGGCTGATAAAGGTAAAGATCCTATACCAGAATTTAAAAAAAGTATTAAACTTGCAAAAAACTATAAAAATGTTGAAATTTTATGGGCAAGTGTAAGAGAACCATATAATTATATTCAGGCTAAAAATCTTAAATGTCATATAATAACTACACCTCCTCAAATAATTGAAAAAATTGAAAATTTTGGAAAATCGTTTAAAAAATTAACAATAGATACTGTAAAAACTTTTTTGATTGATAGCAAAAAATCAAAATTTAGAATTGATTAGTAGCTATATATTCTTAATAATTAAAGTTCATGTTAAATTATATAAGAAAAAAAATATTAGAAAATCAACATAAAGCAAAACCTATTAATGTTTATAGAAAAAAAATAAAACCAATTTGCTTACCTAAAAAATATATTGCAAAAATTAAGAAAAAGGAAATAAGAGAGCTTAATTTACAACACCTAACATATGGAAAAAAAAATAAGAATAAGTTTTTTTATGTAATCAGAAGAACACCTGGAGCAGGTTTTTTTTCAAATCTTAACTTTGTAATTCAAAATTTACTCATATGTGATCAATTAAAAATGATACCTGTAATAGATATGGAAAATTATCCGACATTATATAATTGTAAAATAAAAATAGGTAACTCTAGAAACTCTTGGGATTATTTTTTTAATAAAACGTCAAAATATTCCCTTGAAGAAGTATATAAAAGTAAAAATGTAATATTATGTGATAATAGAACTTCTATTAAAGGGTTTCCAGAAGTAAAAAAAGATTCAATATTTAAATATTTTTATGGATTTCAATATTTAGATAGTAGACATAAAAAAATATTTAAAAAATATATAAAAATAAAAAAAGAATTTTTAAATTTTTCAAATAATTTTGTAAATAAAAAATTTACAAATAAAAAAGTTTTGGGAATATGCTTTAGAGGATCAGATCAAAAAAAGTCTGGATATGCACCATATACACCAACTGAAGAACAAATGTTATTTGCAACAGATTCTTTAATAAAAAAATATAAATTTGATAAAATTTATATATGTACTGAAGATATTGATTATTTAAATTTTTATAAAAAAAATTATGGTAACAAAGTTTTATATTCAAATTCAGTAAGAACGACTGACAAAATTGATCTATTTGACTCTCAAGATATCAAGCACAGATATAAAATTGGAAAAGGAAATTTAAATGATATGCTAATTTTGTCTAAAACTAATCATATTCTTTTTGCAAATAGCAATATTCCTCATGCAGCAATATTTTACTCAAAAAAAAAACTTCCTCATTCAATAATAGATAATGGGATGAAAGGAAATATTTTTATTTCTCAATTTAGTTGGTATCTAAGAAAAAGATTACCTTATTTTTTAGGTGGCTTCAAAAAAGAGTTTAGAAGCTTTAATGTTTAGTGAAAAAATCAACACTTATAATATCAATGAGATTTAGTAAATTTATCTATATTTGAACCACTCTTAATTTGTTCATCTATCCATTTGTAAGTTTTTTGTAAACCTTCTTTTAAAGTAGTTTTGTTATCCCATCCTAATTTACTTCTAATTAAAGAATTGTCACTACATCTACCCCTTACTCCTTTTGGTTTGTCTAATTGATAATTCTTTTCAAATTTTTGGTTAGCTATTTCTTCTATCATTTCTATCATTTGATTTATTGAAACTTGTTCTTCACTACCTACATTAAATACTTCAGAAAATTTACTATTAAAAACTTTTAAAGTTCCCTCTATACAATCATCAATATACAAAAAACTTCTAGTTTGCTTGCCGTCACCCCATACATCTATTTTTTTTTTATCTTTATTTACTGCTTCTATAATTTTTCTGCATAGTGCTGCTGGAGCTTTTTCTCTGCCTCCATCAAATGTTCCCATAGGACCATAGACATTATGGTATCTAATAACCCTAGTTTCTAATCCAAAATCTTCATAAAAATGTCTACACATCCTTTCACTGAAAAGTTTTTCCCATCCATAGCCATCTTCAGGATCGGCTGGATAAGCATCAGTTTCTTTTAATCCTGGAACAAAAGTTTTTAACTGTTTTTGAGAATTGTAAACACAAGCGCTTGATGAGAATAAGTATTTTTTAACTTTATTTTTAATTGAAGCTCTAAGCAAATTGGCATTTATAAGGACAGACATCATGCATTCAGCTTTATTATTTTCTATAAAACCCATCCCACCCATGTTGCAGGCCATGTTAAAGATATAATCTACATCTTTAGAAACTTTTAGGCAATTTTCATAATCTTTTAAATCTAATGAAAAATTTTTATTATTATCAAATAATTGAAACCAGTACTCTAAAGGTTTTATATCTGCACATACTATATCGTACTTACCTTTATCCCTTAAATATTTTACAAGGTGGCCGCCAATGAAACCTCCTGCTCCAGCAATTAAGATCTTTTGTTTCATAATTGGTTGCGGGGGACGGATTTGAACCGCCGACCTCAAGGTTATGAGCCTTGCGAGCTACCAGGCTGCTCCACCCCGCGATATTAAAATCTGTTCCTTAATTTATTTAACTTTTTTACTCTTTTAATGTTTTCTTGAAGTATTCTTTTCTTTTTTTCTGATGGTTTTTCGTAAGTATTTTTTAATTTAATTATTTTAAAAAAACCATCTCTTTGGAGTTTTC
>CETH01121984.1_pt1 | contig 21256 bp, 16 predicted proteins | sample 361461 | NCBI WGS metagenome assembly CETH01 (sample SAMEA2622695, study PRJEB7988) | marine metagenome | isolation source: saline water (ENVO:00002010), including
TTGGTAAGCCGTTACCTTACCAACAAACTAATAGGACGCATGCCCATCTTTAACCGCCGAAGCTTTCATCTATCTATCAGGAAATAATTAGATCGTATGGGGTATTAATCAAAATTTCTCTTGGCTATTCCCCAGTAAAAGGTAGGTTGCATACGTGTTACTCACCCGTGCGCCGGTCGTCAGCAGGGTGCAAGCACCCTCTGTTACCCCTCGACTTGCATGTATTAGGCCTGCCGCTAGCGTTCATCCTGAGCCAGGATCAAACTCTTCGTTGTAGTTTTTTAAATAACTTAACAACTTTTAAAATTGACTTTGTCTCAAAATGGTATAACTATGCTTTTGTATCTTTATTCAGATACGCGCTGTCATTATTATTATATTTTTTCAATGAACTTATTGCTAAAAATTTATTTAATCTTAAAATTTAGCGCTTGCAAATATAAAACGCTTTTACTTCCCGACAAGGACTTTATTGCTTTTTTTAATAAAAATTTTAAACAATATCACAAGTTTTTGATTTACAGTGTTTAATGGCGGTCTACTGGAAGAAATTCCATACCAATCCAAAACGAATAGAAAAGTCCCTGTAAGGAGTGTATGGAGCAGCATAATAATCATATTTTGTATCTTCATTTATAATATGCTCAATCTTCCCAGATAAATTTTCAATTTTAAGAAAAACTCTTGTTTGCTGAATTTTTGCATTTAAAAAAAAATCAACTAATGGATATTCTCCAATTTTAACATTATTTTGAGTCACAAATTCTCCAATTAAAGGATTATATTGATCTGCATAATAATCTGTAAAAAACTTAAAAGAAAATCCTGTTTGGATATAAAGTGCTTTATTAAAAAGATCAGTAGAATAAGCTATAGTATTTCTTGTTAACCACTCTGGAACATTTAATGCTAATGGAGTAAAAGATAGATTAGGATCGTCAACTTGATTTACTTTTTGATATTGAACAGTATTTACAAAAGAAAACTTACCGAATTCTAAATTTTGGAAAAATTTAATCTTAAAATATTCAATTTCTTCTTGTTGTTGAGTTGGTAATATATCCATCCTTTCATTTTTAAATGACAAAGGCGTTACGTTCAAAAAATAAACGTATTTATTTAACTTATTCCACTCGCCAGTAAAATAGCCCCATTTTAAATGTTCAAACTTTATTGAAAGAGTTGAAAAAGATTGATTTTCAAGATCAAAATTTTTCCAGTTGTATCCAATGTAATCACTTTGGTATAAATTAAAATTAAAATTTGGAGGAGTTGAACGAAACTGATATTTAGTTAATACATTAAAATTTTTCAATAACTTTTTAGAAACATTTAACATATAATAATTTGAAGAGTATTTTTCTTTGTAAGAATAATACATTCTGGCTTTTAAGTCAAAGCCTAATATATTTCTTCTCCATATTAAATCATTTGAAAATTGATTTTCATTTATTTTTTGATCAATCCTATCTTCTTCTATGTAGTCATCATTTTCAAAAAAATAGTTCCAAGTAATTTGCTTAAAATTTAACTTTAAATTTCCAATGAATGGTTTATTGTATTCTAAAAATAAATTATTCTCTATAGTTTTAAAATTTGATCTATCACTTATACCCTTCTCAATAAAAGATTCTGAAAAATATTCATCTTTTCTTACCTGAGAAAATCTATAAAATTTTGTTTCATAGTTAAAAATATGACCTATTTTAAAAAAATTTTCAGAAATATCATTTATATCATAACTTAAAAAATAAACTTGTTCTGTAAAATACCTTTTTCCTGATAAAGTATTTTCTGCTACTATTTGAGTTCTTAACCTTGTTCTATCCATAAAACCTCCATAATTCTCATAAAGAGTTTCTCCATTCTCATCAACCTCTACTTCACCAGTTTCAGGATTAACAATTGCAAAATTTGGAGAGTTTTCAAAAAAATAAACAGAGTCATTAGTCAAACCTCCATTAACATCATTCCCTAATTTTTGTGATGTAAGATGCAATCTCAATCTATACTTTTTATCATAAGAATCATATTGTGAGCTAAATCTAAATTGAGATGCTGTACTTTTTGAATAAGCATATGAGCCAAGCGATCTAAACCCTCGATAAGCAATTGAAAAATTAAATCTTGGAGAAGTATTCAAAGTAACTAAAGCATCTAAATGATGACCTTGATCAAAAGTTGATTTAAAAAAAAGTTCTGTAAAAGGAGAAGGCACATTATAGTATGGCACATCATCTACTTCAAAATATCCAAAATGTTTTACTCTTGCCCCAAGATCGGGGGTGATTTTTCCATCATGAAAATTATATCCTAATTTATTAAACCCTTCTCCCATATTTGGAAATGGTAATAACTCAAAATAATCTTCTCTTAGAAAATTAAAAAAATAATCTTTGAAAATTGTTAATGATGTGTCTACACTTTTTTCATTTCCATTTAAATACATTATTTTATAATCAAAAACAGTAACAGAATCAATTGGTTTTACTTTAAAAAGTAAAGGATTTAAATTCTTCTTTTTTTTCTTTTTTTTCTTTTTCTCTTGCAATATTTTTTTTTCTACCAACTTTAATGAATCTTTACTTATATCAAACAATTTCGTAATAGTATCTTTTTTGGGAAGACTATCAATTTTTATTTTATTGTAATTTGAAAATTTATTATTTTTCTTGATTAACTTATGATTGAACATATGAATTTCAAACGAAAACAAGTTTAGACTTTTAATAAAAAAAATAAGAAATAAAACCCTAACCATTAATTAAACAATTGAATTTTAAGCGAAGTTAAAATAATTGTATATAAAATTTTATCAATGCAAATACATAATTTAAAATAAATGTTAAAACTTCAACATAAAAAAGGATTAGAAGCTGGAGTTGATGAAGCTGGCAGAGGATGTTTAGCTGGGCCTGTAACTGCCGCTTGTGTCATTTTGCCAAATGACTTTTATTCAAATAAACTTAATGATTCAAAAAAAATATCAAAAAAATTAAGAGAAGAACTTAGGGTTAAAATTGAAAAAGAAGCAATTACTTTTTCAATTACTCATATTTTTAGTCAAGAAATTGATAAAATAAATATTATAAATGCAACCATTAAAGCAATGCATAACTCTATATCAAAACTTAAAATAAGGCCTGAAAGAATAATTATTGATGGTAACTATTTCAAACAATATGAAAACATCCCATATAAATGTATAATTAAAGGTGATGAAAAATTTCAAAACATTGCTGCGGCTTCAATTTTAGCAAAAACTCATAGAGATGAATTAATGAATTCTCTTAACAAAAATTTTCCAAATTATAACTGGAATGAAAATAAGGGTTACCCAACTAAAAAGCACAGAGAATCAATTAAGGAATATGGAGCTTCAATTCACCACAGAAAATCATTCAAATTATTTGATAAACAAACAAAACTTAACCTATTTATTCCGTTAATAACATTTAACTAAAAAAATTTAAATAAAAAAATGAGTTTCATATTTTTGACTCTAATATGATTCGAAGGATTTTTTTGTTTTTATTTTTTTTGTTTTTTTCCTGTGATTCGAAAGACGAAATAAAAAACAACCTATACAACTATATTCCTTCAAACACTGTTTTAGTTGTTAAGATAAATAATCATATTACTTTAAACAACATTATTAAAAACAATCCGATAATTTCATCCCTTAGATTTCTTGATAAATCACTTTTTAATACTCTTGAAGAAATTACACCAAATAAAATTCCGTTACCTGCTTTATTTTGTTTTACTCCATTTGGCAAAAATAAAATCGCAATAACTTTAATTAATAAATTTGATCAAAAAGATTCACTTAAAAATTCAAATAAAAAATATTCCATATACAATGGCAAAAAAATTATTGAAATCAAAATCAATAAAAATGAATATTTCAAAAGTAGAATTAAGAATATTCAATTTGTTTCTAATTCAAAATTAATACTTGAAAATAGTATTAGGCTTTTTGAAAATAAAACTAAAGGTATTCAATCTAAAGATTTCTATAATCTTGCAGAATTTTTAAATAACAATTCCCCTGCTAATATTCTTATTAAATATAATGCTCATAAATTTTTTAAAGATATTTTTTTACAAACTCCTTTATTTCCAAAAATTGGAGAAAGCTGGAGTTCATATGATCTAAACCTTAGAGTTGAACCTTTGGCTTTTGATGGAATACATTTTATAAATGATTCCATACCTAACAGATTAACTTTTATAAAGGATTTAGATTCAAAAGAAATCTATTCCGATAATATTATTCCACAAAATTTCAATTCCTTGTTAATAATTCCGGTTGACAATTTTGAAATTTTAGAGAGTAATTATAAAAAATATAGTCGTTACAAAAATTTAGCAATTAAAAAAATTGATTTTAAACCTTTTAATCAAATTGATGAAATTAGTTGGATCAACTACATGAATGAAAATGCTATTTTTTTGCACTTAAAATCAGATGATAATTTAAATGATATTCTATATGATGAGAAAAACTTATTAAAAGAATTTCGAAATGTAAAAATTGTTAAAAAAAATTTACCTAATGATTTTTTGAATTTTTCTTCAAATTTTTCAATTTCTCCTGATTTGAATTTTAGCTCAAAAATAGATGATTTCATTGTTTATGCAGAATCTGAAAATTTATTAAAAAAAATCATTACAGATTTCAAAGAAAATAAAACTTTAAAACAAAATATTAATTATAAAACTTTAAAATCAAGTTTATCTTCAAAAAGTTCTTTTCTATGGTTAGGTGATTCAAAAAGTTTAAAAACAGATTGGGAAAAAAATGAAAATAAAACGATACAAAAATTTCCTGCAGAACAATTTCCTATTATTGCTTTTCAAGGAATAAATGATAGTGAACTTTTACAGATAAGGTTTACAGCCCAAAAAAATATTGATGAAAAAAAAACAGAAAGTGTTTCAAGTCAATTTTCCTTATCAATTGATAATTCTATTAGTATTCAGCCAAAATTTTTCTATAACCATTTAACTAAAAAAATGGATATAACTGTTCAAGACAACAATAATTTCCTTTATTTATTTTCTAATAGTGGAAATCTATTTTGGAAAAAAAAGCTATCAAGTTCAATTATTGGTAAGATAAATCAAGTTGACATATTTAATAATAAAAAAAATCAAATGGCATTTAATACCCTTGATGAATTTATAGTTCTAGACAGAAATGGCAGGAAAGTTAGTCCTTTAAAAATAAAGCATTCAAAATCAAAAACAATTAATCCAGTATCAATTTTTGATTATGATCAAAATAAAAAATATAGATTTTTAATTAGTGTAGAAAATAAAATTTCTATGTACGATAAAAAAGCAAAAAAAGTAAAAGGATTTAAATTAGAAAAAACATCAAGTAAAATTTTATATCCTCCTAAACATATAAGAATTAAAAACAAAGACTACATTGTAATTCAATTGAGTAATGGGATTTTGAAAATAATTGACAGAAAAGGAAAAGATAGAATTAAAGTAAAAGAAAAAATTGATTTTAGCAACAATGAAGTTTACTTATATAGAAATTCATTTACAACCACAGACAAAAAAGGAAATCTAATTCAAGTAGATTTAAAAGGAAATGTCTTTAAATCACAACTAGAACTCTCGAATGATCATAAAATTAATATGACACCAAAAACATTAGTAACACTTTCTGAAAACATTCTAACAATTAAAGGAGTTCCTGTAAATCTTCCTTACGGAAATTATACTTCCCCTCAAATTTTTTATATTAATGATACTATATATATTTCAGTTACTAATATTGATAGTAGTAAAGTTTATTTATTTTTTAGTTCTGGAAAATTAGTTAATGGTTTTCCTGTTTTTGGAAACTCAAGTATTGACTTGAAAAATATTGATAATGATAAAAATCTTGAACTAGTAGTTAAATCTGAAAAAGATAGTTTTATTTTATATGAAATCTCTCAATAAGTGAATTCTACTTCAAATTTTTTTGAAAAATAATATTGAATTTTATCTTTAACCAAATCCTTGTCTAAGACTTTTCGTAACTCATTTTTCATTGAGGTAACTCCCTTATCCTTTATTCCACATGGTATAATATTTTTAAAATAATTTAAATCAGTATTTACATTAAGAGCAAACCCATGCATTGTAACCCATCTACTAGCTTTTACTCCAATAGCACATATTTTAAAAAAATTTGAATTTTTATTTTTTACCCATACACCTGTTTCTCCATTTCTTGATTGACCTTTAATTCCGTAATCATTTAAAGTTTCTATTACAATTTCTTCTAAAAACCTGAGATATTTGTGAATGTCTGTAAAAAAATTATCTAAATCAAGAATTGGATAACAAACAATTTGCCCTGGTCCATGAAAAGTTATATCACCTCCTCTGTTAGTTTTATAAAATTCTATATTTTTTTCGTTTAAAATATTTTTGTCTACCAATAAATTTTCAATCTTTCCACTATTACCAAGAGTGTAAACTGCAGGATGTTCAACAAAAATCATATAATTATTAGTTAATGCTTTAATCTTAGTTTTTCTGTTAGATACTTTTACTGAAATTATGGAATCGAATAGTTCATCTTGATATTTCCATGAGTTTAGAAAAGGACTAATCCCTAAATCAATGATTTTTACTTTATTATTTTTATTTTTCAAAATATAACAATCAACTTGTAAAGTTATGAAAATAGTTAATCTATGATCTTTCAATAGTATGTATCTTTGTAGAAATTTTTATAAAAATGTCTAAATTCTCTGAGCAAGAAAAAATTAGAAGAGACAAATTAAACTCTCTTTTAAAAATGGGTATAAACCCTTATCCTCCAGAACTTTTTCCAGTAAATTTTTATTCAAATGATCTACCAAAAAAATATAAAGAAGGTAAAAAAGTTATTGTTGCTGGACGATTGATGTCAAGAAGAATTCAAGGCAAAGCAAGTTTTGCTGAATTATTAGATAGTAAAGGTAAAATTCAACTCTATTTTAATAGAGATGAAATTTGTGTTAATGAAGATAAAAGTTTATACAATGAAGTTTATAAAAAATTATTAGATATTGGAGATATAATTGGATTGGAAGGAAATCTTTTTACAACAAAAGTTGGTGAAATGACTGTATTAGTAAAAACATTTAAAATTTTAAATAAATCTTTAAGACCATTACCTTTAACTAAAGTTGATTCTAAAGGAAATAAATATGACGAATTTACTGATCCTGAACAAAGATACAGACAAAGATATGTTGATTTAATTGTCAATTCAAATGTAAAGGAGACATTTATTAAAAGAACTAAAATAACAAACTTTATTAGAAATTTTTTAAATGCTAGGAAATATCTTGAAGTTGAAACTCCAGTTTTACAACCAATTCCAGGAGGGGCCTCTGCAAGACCTTTTATAACTCATCATAATGCATTAAATATACCCTTATATCTAAGAATTGCAAATGAATTATATCTTAAAAGACTTATTGTTGGAGGGTTTGAGGGTGTATATGAATTTTCAAAAGATTTCAGAAACGAAGGAATGGATAAAAATCACAATCCTGAATTTACTATTCTCGAATTATATGTTGCATATAAAGATTACTTCTGGATGATGGAAATGACTGAAAAACTATTAGAAGATTTAGCTATTCATGTTAATAATTCAGATTCAGTTAAAGTTGGTGAAAATCTTATCAATTTTAAGTCACCTTACCCAAGAATTCCAATATTTGATTCAATAAAAACTCATACTGGAATTGATATCTCTACAATGAATGAAAATGAGCTTAGGACAACAGCAAAAAAATTAAATGTTGAAATTGACGAAACAATGGGAGAAGGAAAAATTATTGATGCAATTTTTGGCGAAAAATGTGAACATCATTATATAAATCCAACTTTCATAATTGATTATCCAAAATCAATGAGCCCTTTAACAAAGGAACATAGATCTAATCCTAAATTAACGGAAAGATTTGAATTAATGATAAATGGTCAGGAGCTTGCCAATGCTTATTCAGAATTAAATAATCCCATCGATCAAAAAGAAAGGTTTGAAGAACAACTAAAACTAAGCAAGAAAGGAGATAATGAGGCTATGTTTATTGATTATGATTTTTTAAAAGCACTAGAATTTGGAATGCCCCCTACTTCAGGAATTGGTATAGGAATAGATCGCCTAGTTATGATACTTACAAATAATCGTTCAATACAAGAAGTTTTATTTTTCCCTCAAATGAAACCTGAAAATATCAAAATTGAACTAAATGAAAATGAAAAACAGATTATAAACAATCTAAAAGGAAAAGATGAACTTGAACTTAATATCTTGAAAAAAAATTCGGGCTTATCAAATAATCAATGGGATAAATGTTTAAAAAGTTTAAAAAAGAAAGAAATTATAAATATTTTAAAACAAAGCAACAAGCTATTTGTTAGGTTAATTTAAAAGTCTAAACTAACTAAATCATAAGCTTCAGAAGTTAAATCAATATCCTTATCTGAAATAGCATCATTTAAAAAATAACTTTCATAAGCGCTTGGCGGTAAATAAATATTTTGATCTAACATTCCATGAAAATATTTTTTAAAATAAATATTATCACCTTTTTTTGAAGTTTCAAAGTTTACAACGGGATGATCTGTAAAATGAATTGAAATCATAGATCCAATTCTATTAATTTGATGCTTAATTTTATTTTTTATTGAAATATATCTTAATTGTTCTTCGAGTTTTTTTGTCTTTTTTTCTAATCTACTATAAATTTCAGGATCTTCATCTAATATTTTTAGAGTATTATATCCAGCAATCATAGCTAAAGGATTTCCGCTTAGAGTTCCAGCTTGATAAACTTCTCCTTTTGGAGCTAAAAATGACATTATATCTACATTTGATGCAAATGCTCCAACAGGTAATCCTCCTCCCAAAACTTTCCCAAAAGTAACTATATCGGCTTTTACCCCATATAGTTCTTGTGCTCCTCCTTTTGATAATCTAAATCCAGTCATTACCTCATCAAAAATGAGTAATGCTTTATGATCATCACAAAGAGATCTTAAACCTTTTAAAAAATCTTTTTTAGGAGGAATACATCCCATATTTCCTGCAACAGGTTCAATAATCAAAGCAGCAATTTTATTCTTATTTTTATCAAATATGTTAGAAACATAATCTAAGTTATTAAACTCAGCAATTAGCGTGTCTTTTGCAGATCCCTGAGTAACTCCTGGACTACTTGGATTTCCAAAGGTTGCACCACCACTACCGGCTTGAATTAAAAAAGAGTCTGAATGACCATGGTAACAACCAGAAAATTTAATAATTTTTTCTTTTCCAGTAAATCCTCTTGCTAATCTTATTGCGCTCATGCATGCTTCAGTTCCTGAATTTACAAATCTAATTTGATCTATATTTGGAACCATTTTAATAGCAAGTTTTGCAATCATTGTTTCTAATTCAGTTGGTGTTCCAAAAGAAGTGCCATTCTTTGTTGTTTTAATTATTGATTCTGTTACTTTCGGATGAGCATGCCCAAGAATCATTGGGCCCCAACTAGAAATATAATCTATATATTTATTATTATCCTCATCAAAAAGATATGCTCCTTTTGCCTTTTTTATAAAAACAGGATTTCCTCCAACAGCCTTAAAAGCTCTTACCGGAGAATTTACACCCCCAGGTATAACTTCTTTTGCTTCTTTAAACAATCTACTACTTCTTTGATATCTCATAAAAATTATGGAATCTTTAAAATTTGCCCTAAACTAATATTTGTTCCTTTAATACTATTGTTTTTAATAATTTCTTCAATTGAAATGTTATATTTTTTTGAAATAGAATAAAGAGTATCTCCTTTAACTACAGTATGAAAAACTTCATTTTTAACATTCTTTTTTTTAAATTTAACTTTATCAAAACGATCTAGTCTATACCTTTCTATTAAACTAATTAATTTCTTTGGATATTTAGGATCCGTTGCATAACCAGCTTTTTTTAGTCCTTTTGCCCATGATTTATAATTTGTTCTTTTTAAATCAAATAAAAAATCGTATCTAGATCTTGTACTTAAAAAAACCGAATGATCTCTGTAAGATAGTTCAGGACTTTTATATACACGGAAACATTCACCTTTTTTATCATCATCATGATACATTTTTTTTCCATTCCATTTCTTATGACACTTTATCCCAAAATGATTATTTCCAATAACAGCTAATCTACCCTCCCCAATTCCAGATTCTAAAATACCTTGAGCTAATGTAATGCTTGCTGGAATTTTATATTTTTTCATCTCAACTTGTGCTATTTTAGAATACTTTTTTATGTAGTTCTTGATTTTTTGATCATTAGTTAGATACCTATTATTAATTTTTAGTGCTTTTTTTTCTAAATTTTGATTATTCTTCTTTAAATCAGAATGTTTTATATTCTGACTAGATATTCTTTTTCTTTCAGCTATCTTTTTAGATGATCCACAAGAAAAAAATATAACTGAAAATACTAAAATTGAAAAGTTCAAAAAATTATATTTTCGCATCCTCTTTCTTCTAATTTTAAATTCATACCTTCAACTCCTTGTAATCCTCCTGAATTTATTACTAATATATTTTTTCCCCAATTCCATTTATTTTTTTTAACCATATCAAAAATACCAAAAACCATTTTTGAATTATAAATAGGATCTAATGGAATTTTATATTTTTTATAAAAGTCATTTATAAAATTAATTAATTCTTCGTTAACCCTACCATAACCTTTAAATACATAATCATCAATAAGCTTCCAATTTATTCTTGATGTGTTTTTTAATATTTCTTTTTTCATTTTTTTATGCTTCAATGATAAAAACCCTAAAACAAATTGATTTGAATTTGAACTTTCTATAACTCCTGATAAAGTACATCCAGTTCCCACTGAAACACACACAGCGTCAAAATCTTTATCGTATGAAGTTAAAATTTCCCGGCATCCTTTAATTGCTTCTTTACATTTACCTCCTTCTCCAATAATTTTTAATTTAAGACTGGAGTTTATTATTTTTTTTGATGTAATTCCATGTTGATATAATCGGTATTCTTCTCTTGAAACAAAATATAAATCCATATTATTTTTTTTACAAAATAATAATGTAGGATTAAATAAATATTTCTTTTCCCATTCTTTTCCTCTAATAATTCCAATAGTTTTAACGTTATATAAATTCCCAGCTTTTGCTAATGCAACTAAATGATTTGAATAGGCCCCTCCAAATGATAATAATTTATTGATTCTGTTTTTATTTAGATTTAAAAAAATATATTTAAGTTTTCTATATTTGTTGCCAGAAATCCATTTATCAATTTCATCTTCCCTTTTTATAGTGATCTTATGACCATTTATATGAATTGGTATTTCATTCCTACTTATTATTTTTCTTTTAAAAAAATTTTTACAAATGTTAGGCATAGTTTTTGTATTTAATAAAAATAATCGTAAAGCTATTATAAATGAAGTATTTTTCTCTGTTTTTATTTTTATTCCTTTTTTCATGTTCTTCTGTATATGTAATTAGTGATCATGATGCAAGTATAGATTTTAAATCATATAAAACATTTGCTTATTTAAAATCTGGTATAGATAAAGCTGAAATTTCAGATTTAGATAAAAGAAGAATTTTAAAATCAATTGATTTAGAGCTCGAATCTAAAGGCTTAAATAAGTCAAAAAATCCCGATCTTTTAATAACCTTTTCAACTAATGCAAAAGAAAAAATATATATAAACACTGATTATTTATATTCAAATTGGCACTATAATCCATACTTTTTCGGTCCTATGAGATCCTTTCCCATTAATCAAATTGAGGGAACTTTATATATTAATTTAATTGATTCTAAAACAAAAAAACTTATCTGGCAAGGCAAAGGAAGAGGTGGTTTGAGTGATTATATTAAAAACAGAGATGAAAAAATTAGTGCTTTTGTTTCAGAAATATTAAACAACTTTCCTCCAGCTCAAGGATAATTATAGTTTACTAAAAATTAATTCTGCCTCAGCCAATGCTTTTTTTATCCCATTAGGATTTTTTCCTCCCGAAGTGGCAAAAAAGTTTTGCCCACCACCAGATCCACCTATATGTTTTCCTAAAACTTTAACAATTTCAATAGCACTAACATCTTTTTTATCTATTAATTCTTTTGAGATGTAGCAACAAATTATCGGTTTACCTCCTTTATTAGAAGCTAATACTAAGAATAAATTATCTTTCTTTTTTCCAATAATAAAAGTAAGATCTTTTATACTTCTAGAATCTAAATCAACTTCTTTTGCAATAAATAATATTTTATTTTTTTCTATTAAAGATTTATTAATTTCTTGCTCTAAATTTTTTAAATTTATTTTACTTAATTCAAATAATTCTTTTTTCAAACTATTATTCTCTTCTTTAATTTTATCAATAGTCTTAATAATATCTTGAGTGTTATTAAATTTATTCTCTAGTTGCTCAATTATGTCATTTCTTTTCTCAAAATGATCTTTTACAGCATCTCCTGTAATAGCCTCTATCCTCCTTATTCCAGATGCAATAGAAGTTTCAGAAATAATTTTAAAATGCCAAATATCGTGAGTGTTGTTAACATGAGTTCCTCCACAAAGCTCATATGATTGTCCAAATTTTATTGTTCTTACAACATCACCATATTTTTCACCAAATAATCCAATTGCTCCTTTCTTAATTGCTTCTTTATATGGTTCATTTCTGTTTTCTTCCAATGGAATATGTTCCATTATTCTAGAATTAACAAATTGCTCAATTTCATTAATTTCCTCAGTTTTCAACTTTGAAAAGTGAGAAAAATCAAATCTAAAAATTCCTGAGTGAACCATTGATCCTTTTTGCTCAACATGATCTCCAAGTATTGATCTCAAAGCTTGATGTAAAAGATGAGTTGCAGTATGATTAGAAGATGTTCTTAAACGTTGTTTAGAATCTACAACTGCCTTAAATACTTCTCTTAAATTAGATGGTAAATTTTTTGTGTAATGAAGAATTACATTATTTTCTTTCTTTGTATCAATAATATAAAAAACATCTCCATTAGATGACTGAAGATAACCCTTATCACCAACTTGCCCACCTCCTTCGGGATAAAACGGTGTAAGATTAAAAACTAGTTGATAAAAATTTCCATCTTTAGCTGATTTAATTTTTCTATATCTAGTAATTTTTACATCGGTTGACAAATAATCATATCCTACAAACTCTTCAACAAAATCAGATTCTAAGACGACCCAATCTTCTGAATTTAGTAATGATGCTGATCTGGACCTTTTCTTTTGAATATTCATTTCTTTATCAAATTCATCTTTGTCTATTGAATATCCCTTTTCACTTGCTATAAGAGCTGTCAAATCAATTGGAAAACCATAAGTGTCATATAATTTGAAACATTTAGAACCACTAATAATCTTTGTCTTTGAGCTAGATATAATATTGTCTAAAAGAGTTAAACCCTGATCAAGTGTCTTTAGGAATGACTTTTCTTCTTCTCTTATAACATTTAATGCAAGATTACTCTCCTTCGTTAATTCAGGAAAAACTGATTTAAGTTGATTCTCTATAACAAAAACTAATTTAAATATAAAAGGTTCTTTTTGATTCAAAAATGTAAAACCATATCTTATAGCTCTTCTTAAAATTCTTCTAATGACATACCCTGCACCATTGTTACTTGGAAGTTGACCGTCAGCTATTGCAAAATAAACAGCTCTTATATGATCGGAGATAACTCTTATTGCTCTATCAACATCTTCTTTTTTACCATAATTAAAATTAGTCAAAAGTTCAATTTCTCGGATAATTGGGGTGAAAACATCTGTATCATAATTTGATTTTTTATTTTGAAGTACCATACAAAGTCTTTCAAAACCTAAACCCGTGTCAATATGTTTTTCAGGCAACTTTTCTAAACTTCCATTAGCTTTCCTATTAAACTCAATAAATACAAGATTCCATAATTCTATTACCTCTGGATTATCCTTGTTTACTAGAGAGGATCCCGGCAATTTTTTCTTGTCTTTATTTGATCTTAAGTCAATATGAATTTCTGAGCAAGGTCCACATGGTCCTTGATCACCCATTTCCCAAAAATTATCATTTTTATTTCCCAATAAAATTTTTTCTTTTGGAACTATTTTGCTCCAAAAATTATATGCTTCAATATCTTTTTTTAAGCCTTCTTCTTTTGACCCTTCAAAAATTGTTACATATAAACTTTCAATAGGAATTTTAAAATTTACCGTCAATAATTCCCATGCCCAATTAATTGCCTCTTCTTTAAAATAATTACCAAAACTCCAATTTCCAAGCATTTCAAAAAAAGTATGATGATATGTATCAATTCCTACTTCTTCTAAATCATTATGTTTTCCTGAAACCCTTAGACATTTTTGAGTATTACAAATTCTTTTATTTTTTGGCATTGAATTACCCAAAAAATATTCCTTAAATTGATTCATCCCTGCATTTGTAAACATTAAAGTGGAATCATTTTTCATAACCATCGGAGCTGACTTTACAATTTCATGTTTTTTATCAGCAAAAAAATTTAAAAACTCTTTTCTAATTTCTGATGATTTCATAAAACAAAAATAATTTTAAATAATTAAATAATTGATTAAAATATTGTTATATATCAATATTACTATATTTGTTATATAATTTTAAACTACTAAATGTCTAGAATTAAATACTACTACGATCCTGAATCTTTATCCTACAAGGAAATCAGAGTAACTAATAAGTTACGAATTTCAAACTTTATGTTATTTATTTTTTCTTCCTTTTTATTTGGTGTCGTTTCTCTCTTAATTATACTTAATACAGATATTATTAATACTCCAACTGAAATTAATCAAAATAGAGAACTTACTAATTATAAAATCCAATTCGATATATTAAACAAAAAATTAAATCAAGTAGAAAATGTTCTTTCAAATCTAGAAGAAAGAGATAATAATTTATATCGTTTATATTTTGAGGCTAGTCCTATTCCAAAAGAACAAAGAATTGCAGGTTTTGGAGGTGTTAATAGATATAAAGATTTAGAGGGTTTTAATAATTCAGCTCTAATTATAAATGCAGCTAAAAGATTAGATATTTTAATGAAACAGACAGTTGTGCAATCAAAATCTTTAGATGAAATTGAATCCTTAGCAGTAAATAAAAAAGAACTTCTTGCTTCAATACCTTCAATCCAACCAATTAAAAATAAAGATCTTAAAAGAATGGCTTCAGGTTTTGGTTATAGAACTGATCCTTTTACAAAAAAGAAAAGAATGCATTGGGGAATGGATTTTTCAGCAAAAAGAGGAACCCCAATATTTGCATCAGGCAATGGGATAATTAAACGTGCTGATAATAGATCTGCTGGTTTTGGAAAACATATTAGAATTGATCATGGCTTTGGATATACGAGTCTTTACGCTCATTTACAAAAATATAATGTTAGAAGGGGCCAAAAAGTAAAGAGAGGAGATCTAATAGGATACGTTGGTAACTCTGGAAGATCAGTAGCCCCTCATCTTCATTACGAAATATTTAAAGATGGTAAAAGGATAAATCCAATTAACTTTTACTATGGAAACCTTTCACCTGAAGAATACGATATTCTTCTTAATCAAGCAAGTCAGGAAAACCAATCCATGGACTAACAATGAATATAAATCTTCCTGAAAAACGATATTACTCTATTGGTGAAGTTTCAAAGGCCTTTAATGTAAATCCCTCGTTACTTCGTTTTTGGGAAAAAGAATTTGATGAAATTAAACCCAAAAAAAAAGAAAGTGGCACTAGAAAATATACTCCTGAAAATATCAAAATTTTAAAATTAATTTATCATCTAGTTAAAGAAAAAGGACTCACAATTTCTGGAGCTAAGAAACAACTAAAAGTTAAGGATTCTGAAGATGTTAAAATATCATTATTATCTAAATTAAAAAGCATAAAAGTTGATTTAACTTCCCTAAAATCAAAACTTTAACTACTTCTTTCTAAAAAATATTTGTATTGGACTCCCGCTAAAATCAAATTTTTCTCTTAGCTTATTTTCCAAAAATCTTTTATATGGATCTTTAAGATACTGAGGTAAATTACAGAAAAAAATAAACTGAGGATGAAATGTTGGTAATTGAGTACAAAATTTAATTTTTATATGTTTTCCTTTTGATGATGGAGGAGGATGTTTTTCGATAATGGGCAGCATATAATTATTAAGTTCCTTAGTTGAAATTCTCTTTTTTCTATTTTTATAAACCTCAACTGCTTTTTCAATTGATCTAAAAACCCTTTGCTTGTTTAAAGAAGATATAAAAATGATTGGAACATCTTCAAATGGTGAAATTTTTTTATTTATCAACTTTTCAAAATCTTTTGTGGATTTTTTTTCTTTATCAATTAAATCCCATTTATTTACTAGAATTACTATACCCTTCTGATTTCTATGTGCTAACCAAAATATATTTTGAACTTGACCGTCAAAACCCCTATTTGCATCTAAAATTAAGAGACAAACATCAGAATATTCAATCGCTCTAATTGATCTAATAACCGAATAAAATTCAATGCTTTCTTTTACTTTAGATTTTCGCCTAATGCCCGCAGTATCAACTAAATTAAAATCAAATCCAAAAAGATTATATCTAGAGTATATGCTATCTCTAGTAGTACCTGCTTTTTCCGTTACAATATTTCTTTCTTCCCCAATTAAACAATTTATATAAGAAGATTTACCTGCATTAGGTCTTCCAACGACTGCAAAGTTTGGAATTTGTGTTTCATTTTCAATTTTTTTTTCTTCTAAACTTGATACTAAATCATCTAACAACTCTCCTGTTCCGCTTCCATTTATACTAGATAATGGGTATATGGGATCAAAACCTAGTTCATAAAATTCACCTATAATTTTGATTTTTTTTGAATTATCAACCTTATTCACAACTAAAAAAATTGATTTTTTAGATTTTCTTATCAATTTAGAAAGGTTTAAATCCATTCCAGTTAAACCATCATTAACATCAACCATAAAAATAATTGCATCAGCTTCACCTATTGCTATATTGACCTGTTTATCAATTTCTTTTTGAAAAACATCATCACTATTCTCTATATATCCACCAGTATCAATTAACGTAAAAGTTTTCCCATTCCAATCACATTTTGAATAATGCCTGTCACGTGTAACACCACTTGTAGGGTCAACTATGGCTTCACGACGCTTAATCATCCTGTTAAAAAAAGTTGATTTTCCAACATTAGGTCTTCCAACAATCGCAATTATATTACTCATTATTATTTCAAATAATTAATTAATAAACTAAAAATTAATTATACCCAAATCTTTTTAATTGATTTGAATTAGACCTCCACTTTTTTAGAACCTTTACATATAATTCGATGTGAATTTTTTTTCCAAAAAATTTTTCTAATTTTTTCCTTGTATTCATACCCACTTTTTTTAAAGCCTTTCCTTTATTTCCAATAATTATACCCTTTTGAGAATCTCTTTCAACATTAATTATTGATCGAATTCTAATTATTTTTTCATCTTCCAAAAATTCTTCTGTATTTACCTCTACAGAATATGGAATCTCTTTTGAATAATTAGTGAAAATATTTTCTCTAACTGCTTCATTTACAAAAAATCTTTCAGGTCTATCTGTTAATTGATCTTTAGGAAAATATGGTGGAAATTCAGGTAAATTTTGAATTAAAATTTCAAGAAGCTCTTTAACAAAAACACCTTTCAAAGCTGAAATAGGGTAAATTTTAGCTTTAGGCAATTTTATAGCCCACGAATTGACTTCTTTTTCTAAAGAATCTTGATCAAAAAGATCAATTTTATTTATTAAAACTAGTAATGGAACTTTCGCCTTTTTAATTTTATAAAAAATTGCTTCATCCTTAGTCTCTATATCATTAATTGATGTCATATAAATTAAAACATCTGCATCTAAAAGTGAATCTTTAACAGACTTCATCATAGAATCTTGCATTTTATATGAAGGCTTAATTACTCCTGGTGTATCAGATAAAATCATTTGAAAATTATCTCCATTAATTATACCTAAAACACGATGTCTGGTTGTTTGAGCTTTAGCAGTAATAATTGAAATTTCTTCTCCAACTAAAGCATTCATTAATGTCGATTTGCCAACATTAGGGTTTCCAATAATTGAAACAAAACCTGATTGATGTTTTTTCAAAACAATTTTTTTGTAAAGATACAGTCTTTAAAAAAAGAGTGTTGCACGATCTATTTAAAATTAATACATTTGCAGACTAGCGCGAGGTAGAGCAGTAGGTAGCTCGTTGGGCTCATAACCCAAAGGTCGCAGGTTCGAGTCCTGCCCTCGCTACAATAACAATAAAACGGTTATACTTTTATAAAGTTTAGCCGTTTTTTATATTGTCATAATTCTTTTTTAATTGATAAATATTAACTTTGCACCTCATTGATGAAAACAATTAAAATATATACTGATCAATTAGGAGTTTTATCCGGTGTTTTATGTATGCTGCATTGTGCTTTTACGCCTTTTCTTTTTTTATCTCAAGTACAATTAATATCGACTTATTCTGAATTTGCTTTTCTTTGGAACTCTCTAAATATTCTCTTTTTAATTTTATCATTTTTAGCTGTATATCTTTCATCTAAAAATTCCTCTAATAAATATGTTAAAATAATGATGTTTTTATTCTGGGGACTTTTAACTTTTACTATTTTGAATGAAGTTTTTGAATTATATCATATTCAAGAGTTTTATACATATTTGTTTGCAACGACTCTTTGTACTTTACATATATATAATTTAAAATATTGTAGATGTGTAGATGATGATTGTTGTGTTCATTCAATTAAAAAAAATTCCTGAAAAATTTTAATTGAATAAAAAAAGACTTTATTGAATTGCCCTATATATGTATTTATTTAATTCAACTACATACTCATATGAGTCTGGAAATTTCTGGGTCATAAAAATTGCAATTAAGTCTTCTTTATGATCAATAAAAAAATGTGTTTTAAAATATCCTCCCCAATAAATTTGTCCATCATTTGCAGGGCTAGATTCTTTTTCAGCATCAACTAAAACTCCAAATCCTAATCCAAAGCCTCTTGAGGAACCTAAAAAATTTTGAACATGATTATTAATCATCAATTTGACGCTTTTCTTGCTTAATATTTTTTTTCCATTAAGTTTTCCATTATTTAAAATCATTCGACAAAATCGAAGATAATCTTCAATTGATGAAAACAAACCATGTGTTCCTCCATATAAAGTATTTCCTTGAATTGGCACTTGAGTTGGACTTAAAATAAGCTCACCTTCTTCATTTTTAAGATGAACCATCATAATTCTTTCTTCTTTATTTAAGTTGACATTATAACCTGTATCATTCATTTCTAATGGATCAAAAATATTTTCTTTTAAATATCTGTTAATTGAGTTTTTAGTAATTCTTTGAAGGATTAAAGCTAACACATCAGTTGAAGCACTGTAATACCATTTTTCTCCTGGTTGACTAATTAAAGGGGCTTTAAATAAGGCTTCTATCCTTTGCTCTAATTTTACATAATCAGCTGGATCAAATAACTCATTGTACATTAATTTAAATAATTGTTTTTCATATAAATTTTCTCCTAAACCATGCGATAATCCAGAAGTATGAGTTAAAAGTTGTTTAATTGTAATTTTTCTTTCAATATCTTTTACAGGCCCATCTATTCCTTTATTAGGATCAATTATTACCTTTAAATTTTTCATTTCAGGAATATAACTTTCTGCTAAATCATCTAATTTTAATTGGCCCTTTTCAATTAACTGCATAATGGCAACACTGATTATGGGCTTAGTCATTGATTGTATATAATATATACTATTCTTTTTTAAAAGACTTTTTGATGAATAATTTCTATAACCTAAATTTTTATGCCAAATAATATTATTATTTTTAAAAATTAGGACCTCAGCTCCAGCAATTTCACCCTCTTTAATTTCATTACTTATAAAATTCTCAAATCCATCAAGCTCTTTAATATCAATTTTTGTTTGACTAAAGAGCGGGTCAAATAAAAAGAAAAAAACCAAATATAAGATTAATAAGTTACTCCTATAATAAGTTTTGTCATTCATCAATATAAAATTTGATTCAAAAATAAATTATATTTAAACTTTAAGATATTTTTTATGGATTTAATGAAAAAAATTTTTTTCGTTTTATTACTGATCTTTAGTTCATCTCTTTTCCCTCAAAAATCATCTAAACCAATTGAAGTTGAAGAATTTGTTTTAGATAATGGTTTGACCGTAATGTTAAGTGAAAATAATGAGAGTCCAAATATATTTGGAGTTATTGGTGTTAAGGCTGGAGGCAAAAATGATCCAAAAGATGCAACAGGAATTGCTCATTATCTAGAACATGTATTATTTAAAGGAACTAAAGCATTAGGAACATCAGATTATAATTCTGAAAAAATATATCTTGATAGCATTAGTAAACTGTATGAAGACCTATCAAAAACTAATTCAATTAATAAAAGATCTTTAATTCAATCAGAGATCAACAGAATTTCAATTAAGGCATCAGAATATGCAATTCCAAATGAACTAGATAAGCTTTTAAAACAAATTGGAAGTACTAATATTAATGCTTTTACAAATCAAGATTATACTGCTTACTACAATAGTTTTCCTCCAAATCAAATAGAAAAATGGTTGGAATTATATAGTCATCGTTTTCAAAACCCTGTATTTAGATTATTTCAATCAGAATTGGAAACAGTTTATGAAGAAAAAAACATATACATGGATAATCCATTAAATATTGTAATTGAGGAAATTTTAAAGAATGTTTTCAAAAATCACCCTTATGGTCAACAATCCGTTCTTGGAAAAGTAGAACATTTAAAAAATCCTTCTCTTGAAAAAATGTACAAATTTTACAAAGATTATTACGTTCCAAATAATATGGTTTTAGCTCTATCAGGAGATTTTGATTCGGAAAAAATTATTCCAATTATTAATGAAAAATTTAAAAATTGGAAATCTAGAAAAATTCCAAAATTTCCAGAATATAAAGAAGAACCTTTTAATAAAAGAGAATTTTTTGAAAAAAAACTTACGCCAATAAAAATGGGTGCTCTTGTTATTAGATCTCCCAAAAATGGAGATCTTGATAAAATTAAATTTGATATGGCTTTGCAAACTTTATACAATTATGAAG
>CETH01061845.1_pt1 | contig 21244 bp, 20 predicted proteins | sample 361461 | NCBI WGS metagenome assembly CETH01 (sample SAMEA2622695, study PRJEB7988) | marine metagenome | isolation source: saline water (ENVO:00002010), including
GTCTTCCTATTAATTGTACTTTATTTAAACTTCCAGCCATAATATTTTAAGTTTATTATAATGATTAATAATAAAATATAACATATTAAAACAACAAATATAAGAACTATCTATTTATAGTAAAAAAAAGATGTTGAAAAAGATATTGATTAAAGGGGCAAAAGAACACAATTTAAAAAATGTGTCCTTAGAAATACCTAAAGAAAAGTTAGTAGTTATAACTGGACTTTCTGGGTCTGGAAAATCTTCTTTGGCATTTGATACCGTTTATGCTGAGGGACAAAGAAGATATGTAGAAAGTTTATCAGCTTACGCAAGACAATTTCTAGACAAAATGAAAAAACCAAATGTAGATTTAATAGAGGGTTTGAGTCCAGCTATATCTATTGAACAAAAAAATGCACCAAAGAATCCCAGGTCTACAGTTGCAACAGTTACTGAAATTTATGATTATATGAGAGTTTTGTATGCAAGAGTTGGAATACCCTACTCGCCTTTTACAGGAAAGCCTATTGTTTCACAGTCCGTTAGTGACATGGTTGACAAGGTAAAGGATCTTCCAAAAAGTTCTACTATATTTCTTCTTGCTCCTGTTGTTAGAGGAAGAAAGGGAGAATACAAAAAAGACATACTTAATTACAAAAAAAGAGGATTTTTAAAAATTAAAGTTGATGGTGAATACTATGACATTGATGATTTTCCCAATCTTAATAAGAAAGTTAAACATGATATATCCATTATTGTCGACAGAATAGTTTTGAATTCAAAACTTGGTAATAGATTAGCTGATAGTATTGAGACTGCATTAAATCTTTCAAATGGCCTTTTAACAGTTGAATACGAAAATGAAACTCTACCAAAAAAGTATAGAAAAAAGGAAACAATCACTTTTTCATCAAAATTTTCATGTCCGGAAAGTGGTTTCACTATCGAAGAAATTGAACCAAGATTGTTTTCTTTTAATAGTCCATTCGGAGCGTGTGAAGAATGTGAGGGAATTGGTCATAATTTAAATGTAGATCCAAATTTAGTGATACCCGATAAAAATAAAACTATAAGTGATGGTGCTATAGAGCCCTGGTCAAAATCTACATCGATGTATTATGCTCAAACTCTTGCATCATTATCAAAACATTACAAATTTGATCTAGGAACAAAGTGGAAAAAGCTCTCTAAAAAAATCCAAGATATAATACTTTATGGATCTGATGAGGATGAAATTAAATTTAGCTACGATGATGGCTATGAAAAATACGATACAAAAAAAACTTTTGAAGGTGTAATTAATAATTTAGAGAGAAGGTATTTAGAGACAGATAGCGATTGGAAAAGAGAGGAAATATCTCAGTATCAAAGTGAGACAAGTTGTGAAAAGTGTAAAGGTTTAAGATTAAAAGATGAGGCCCTTTGCGTAAAAATTAATAAATTAAACATAAGTGAGGTCACTAAATTTTCTATAGAAGATGCACAAAAGTGGTTTTCAAAACTTGAAAATATATTGTCAGCAAGAGAGAAAAAAATTGCACAGCATATATTAAAAGAAATTAATGAAAGACTTAATTTTTTGTTAAATGTTGGATTAAATTATCTTACTCTTTCGAGAGAATCAGGTACCTTGTCTGGTGGTGAGTCCCAAAGAATAAGATTAGCTTCTCAAATAGGTTCTGGTTTAACAGGAGTGCTGTATGTGCTCGATGAACCATCAATTGGATTACACCAAAGAGATAATAAAAAATTAATTCAAGCCCTTAAGAGATTGAGAGATCTTGGAAATACGGTTATTGTAGTTGAGCATGATGTTGAAACTATGGAAAATGCAGATCATATAATTGACCTGGGTCCTGAAGCTGGCCTAAACGGTGGAAATGTTACTGCTCAAGGAACTTTAAAAAATATTATTGACTCAGAAGATAGTATTACAGGAAATTATCTTTCAGGGAAAAAATATATTCCAGTTCCAACTAAAAGAAAAACTGCAAAAAATGGAAGGTTTTTGGAAATTATTGGAGCAACGGGTAATAACTTAAAGAATGTTGATCTAAAGATTCCAATAGGAACATTAACTTGTGTTACCGGTGTTTCTGGTAGTGGAAAATCTACTCTAGTATTACAAACTCTTTTTAATGCTCTTAATTTATTATTAAACAATAATAAATCTAGAAAATTGCCAAAAGCTTTTAAAAATTACAAAGGAACAGAACTTATTGATAAAGTAATAGATATCGATCAATCGCCAATAGGAAGAACACCAAGATCTAATCCAGCGACTTATACGGGAGCTTTTGGACCAATTAGAGATTGGTTCGCTAATTTGCCTGACTCTAAGACTAGAGGTTATAAACCAGGTAGGTACTCTTTTAATGTAAGAGGAGGAAGGTGTGAAACGTGTGAAGGTGACGGAGTGATAACATATGAAATGCATTTTTTACCAGATGTGTATATTCCTTGTGATGCATGTAAAGGTACTAGGTATAATAGAGAAACATTAGAAATTAGATTTAAAAATAAAAATATTGCAGATGTTCTTGATATGACTGTAGATGAAGGTTGTGAATTTTTTAAAAATATCCCTGCTATTTATTCAAAATTACTTACCTTAAAACATGTTGGTTTGGGTTATATTAAAATCGGTCAACAGGCTACTACATTGTCAGGTGGTGAAGCTCAAAGAATTAAATTAGCAAAAGAATTATCTAAAAGATCCACTGGAAGAACATTATATATTTTGGACGAACCTACGACCGGTCTTCATTCACATGATATAAAAAAACTTTTAGAAATACTTAGAGCATTTGTTAATACTGGAAACACAGTTATAGTTATCGAACATAATCTAGACGTAATTAAAACAGCTGATTGGATTATTGATATGGGTCCAGAGGGTGGCGCGGAAGGTGGAAAAATCATTGCAGAGGGTTCTCCGGAAAAGATACTTGGTGTTGAATCAAGCTATACTGGAAAATTCCTTAAAAATTTAATTAATAATAGGATGAAAAAAACAGCATAAATTCAAATTTTATGTTATATTGAATCGTGGTTAGTATATTACAATCGTTGTCTAAAACTGTTCATTTATCTATAGTTCTTGCAATATTATTATTCGTCGGACTTTTTTTTGGAGGTGGTGACTGGACCTTCGATAGACTTTTTTGGAGTTGGTTATTTAGATATTTTCATGTGATTTCTGGAATTATGTGGATTGGTTTACTTTGGTATCTAAATTTTGTTCAAATACCAAGTATGCCAAAGCTTTCAGATGAACAGAAACCAGCTGTAACAAAAGTTATAGCACCCCAAGTTTTATTCTGGTTTAGATGGGCAGCATTAGTAACAATAATAACGGGATTAGTCGTAGCTTCACTTAATGGATATGTTCATGATGCAATGATTTTAGGAATTGGAAGTGGTGGCGGAAAAAATACAGCTATAGGCATCGGAATGTGGCTTGGTTTAATAATGGCTTTTAATGTTTGGTTTATTATATGGCCTAATCAAAAAAAAGTTCTTGGAATTGTAGAATGTTCACCTGAAGATAAACCAAAGCATATGAAGACAGCTCTTATTGCATCAAGAATTAATACTTTGTTCTCATTGCCAATGCTTTTATCAATGGTTGTAGCTCAAAACCTTTATTAAGTTTCATCTTTGTCTTTATCAATAGTTTTAAAACTAACATTCAAATATTTTAGTATAGGGCTTGCTACAAAAATTGATGAATAGGTACCGACTAGAACACCAATAATCATTGCTAAGGCAAAACCTCTTAAAATTTCTCCTCCTAAAAGAAATATTGAAAAAAGTGCCAGGAGCGTAGTTACAGACGTTATAACTGTTCTTGATAAAGTTTCATTTATTGAAATATTAGATATACTTCCAATTTTAAGACTTGAAAGCTTTCGTAAATTTTCTCTTATTCTATCATAAATAACTACTGTATCATTCATAGAATAACCAACTATAGTAAGAACAGCTGCAACAATTGATAAATTTATTTCCAATGACAACAAAGAAAAAAGTCCTATTGTAATTAGTACATCGTGAAATATTGCTAAAATAGATCCAAGACTAAACTGCCATTCAAATCTAACCCAGATATAAAAAAGCATAGCTCCTAATGCTAAACTTATTGCCAAAATACCTGAATTAAGAAGTTCTTGGCTAACTTTTGGACCAACGTTCTCAACTCTTCTAAAATTGATATCTGCTCCCAGTCTTTCAATAATAGTATTTTTAATTTGTTTTAAACCATCATCTTTATTAAAAGTTTTTTTTTCAAATTTTATTAAAAAATCACCTTGCTTACCAAACTCTTTGACATTTAAATCGCCTAAATTCATATTTGAAAAAGCAGATCTGATATCACTTGTTTGGATATTTTTTGTCTCAGTTCTTAATTCTATTAGAGTGCCACCTTTAAAATCAATTCCAAAATTTAAACCTTTGAAAAAAATTAAAGTAAAACTTGATACTACTAAAAAGATTGAAACTAAATTTGCTATTTTAAATTTTGATTCAAAATTATAATTTGATTTCATATATTAAATTTCTTTTCTTTGTTTTTAAAGACAGTGGTTGAAATTAAGTGCCTTGATATATAATAAGCTGAAAATAAAGTAGTTATTAAGCCGATTGAAAGGGTAACAGCAAAACCTTTTATGGGCCCTGTTCCAAATATAAATAATATTATAGCGGCTATTAATGTTGTTATATTTGCATCTAAAATTGTTACAATTGATTTTTTAAAACCCAAATCAAAGGCTTTTATATTATTTGACTCATCTTTTAATTCTTCCTTAATTCTTTCAAAAATTAAAACATTTGCATCGACGGCCATACCTACTGTCAGAATAATTCCGGCTATTCCTGGTAAAGTTAAGGTTGCCTCCAGAAGTGTGAGTATACCAACTAACATTAAAAGGTTAAAAATAAGCCCTACGTTTGCTATAATTCCAAAAAATTTATATTTGAAAATCATAAACAAAATCACAAGCATAAAACCAATTATTAAAGAAATAATTCCAGACTTAATTGAATCCTTCCCTAGATCAGGTCCCACAGTTCTTTCTTCGGCTACAATTAATGGTGTTGGTAGAGCACCTGAACGTAATAGTAATGCTAAATCAGTTGCTGTTTGAAATGTAAAATTACCAGATATAGTACCGTTACCAGATGTAATAGAATCTTGTATAACAGGGGCGCTAATCGCCTCTCCATCAAGAATAATGGCTATTCTTTTTCCAATATTATTAGTTGTTGCTTGACCGAATCTTTGTGATCCTAACCTATCTAGAGAAAAAGCTACAATAGGCTGATTATTAAAATTATCATACCTAGGTTGAGCATCAATTAAATTTTCTCCACTTAAAATAATTCTTTTACTAACTGATATTTCTTCTTCAGTTCCTTGTAATAAAAATTTTTCAATACCAAATTCATTTGCATCATTTGCTACTAATCTAAAATTTAATTCTGCTGTTTTTCCTAAAAGTTCCTTAATCCTTTCGGGATCTTTAACTCCAGGTAATTCTACTAAGATACGGTTACTACCTCTTTTTAAAATTGAAGGTTCTTTTGTTCCAACATCATCGATTCTTCTTCTTACTATTTCAATCGACTGGTTAACTGCAGCTGTTCTAATGTTAATTATTCCATATTTAGATAAAAAAATGCTTATTCGGTTTTCCTCAATTTTACTATCTAATTCGAAAGCATTGTAATCTGGTAAGTAAGTATTAAAATTATTTTCTTCTTTTTTATTAAATATATTTTCAAACTTTTCAATATCTTTTTCATCAATTTGAAATTTAATTATAGTATCAGATATCGAAAAGTTTTTAAAAATTATGGACTCATCTTTAAGTTTTTTTTTTAGAGGCACTAGTTTTGATTGAAGAGATTTCTTTTCAAGCAAAGAACTATCTACTTCTAAAAGTAAATAAGATCCCCCTTGTAAATCTAAACCTAAATTAATTTTTTTTTCAAAGGGTAGCCTGTCGATTTTGATAAAATTTAAAATTCCAAATACACTAATAAATAAAAAAACTAAGTATATTATTAAAGTTTTTGTCTTGGAAAAATTCAGCACAAATTGTTATTTTTTAGATTCTTTTTTTAAATGACCTTGAATTGTATTTCTAATAACTTGAACCTTTACACCTTCTGATATATTTAACTCAATTCTGTCATCTTCAAAAACTCTATCTACTATCCCTATAATTCCACCTGATGTAATTACTTCATCACCTCTTTTTAAATTCTTAACCATATCCTTATGTTCTTTAACTCTTTTTTGCTGTGGTCTAATTAGAAAAAAGTAGAATATTACAAAAATTAATATTAGTGGAATAAATTGTGCAAAATTGGATCCGCTCATAATGTTAGAATAAATATATTAATAATTTTATTTTAACAACTAAATTTATATAAAAATATTAAATTTTATCCAAATTGTTCATGTATGGCCTAATAGCCTCTGGTATTGATACAGATCCATCAGAATTTTGATAATTTTCCATAATTGCAATTAAGGTTCTTCCAATTGCCAATCCAGATCCATTGAGAGTGCCAAGAAAGTCAGATTTATTTTTTTCATCCTTATATTTACCCTTCATTCTTCTAGATTGAAATTGACCACAGGATGAGCAGCTTGAAATTTCTCTGTATTTATTTTCTGAAGGTATCCATACTTCAAGATCTACAGTTTTTTGAGCACTAAACCCCATATCACCAGTGGACAATAAAACAGATCTATAAGGTAGTTTAAGTCTTTTTAAAATTTCCTCAGCACAGGAAATCATTCTATCGAGTTCTTTACTACAATTATTTGGTTCAACTATGCTAACAAGTTCAACTTTATAAAATTGATGCTGCCTCAGCATTCCTTTTGTATCCTTTCCATAACTTCCTGCTTCTTTTCTAAAACAAGCTGTTGATGCAACTAATCGTAATGGTATATCTTTTTTTGTCAGTGTTTTATCTTTAACAATATTAGTAAGAATTACTTCAGCAGTAGGAATTAGATATTTTTTTTGATTACCTTCTAATTTTAATTCAAATTGGTCATTTTCAAATTTTGGAAGTTGCCCTGTTCCAAACATTGTTTCATCTGTAGCAATTAAAGGTGGTGAGACTTCCTCATAACCAAATTCTTTGGTATGTATATCAAGCATAAAATTTGAAATAGCCCTTTCTAGTGCAGCTAATTTCCCCTTTAAAAAAACAAATCTTGAACCAGAAATCTTTGTGGCTGTATCAAAATCCATAAGTTGCATCTTTGTTCCAAGTTCATAATGAGATCTTACTTTAAAAGAAAATTTAGGAATATTTCCAAATATTTTTAATTCTTTGTTAGATTTATCATCTCTACCTACAGGAACATCATCTAGTGGTAGATTTGGAATAAAATTTAAAATTCCATCAATTTTGTTTTTTATAATTGTTTGATCTTGTTCGTACGCTTCAATTTGTTCAGATATTTTTTTAGATTTTTCAAATAAAGACTTATCTTTAGTTTTTGAAATTACTTTTTTTTCTTGTTCTAATTTTTCTTTTTTTTTTATTATTTCTCGATTTTTAACATCTAAATTTATTAAATTGTCAAAATCAATTTTAGTGCCTCTATTTAAAATTTTTTTTTTATATAAATTAATATTTTCTCTAATTGATTTTAAGTTATGCATTATCTTCTTTTTTTCTGTTTCTCTCTGTAATTTTTACAGATATAATAGATAATTCATACAATATTAACAAAGGTATTGCCAAACCAATTTGTGTAATAGGATCTGGGGGTGTTAATATTGCTGCTGCAGCAAAAATAATGACAATAAAATATTTTCTTCTAATTCTAAGATATTCGGAGTCAATAACACCTACACGAGCAAGTAAATTTAGCAAAACCGGTAATTGAAAACTTAAACCAAATGCAAAAATTAATCTCATAATTAAAGATAAATATTCGTTAACTTTTGCCTCAAGTTGGATTGGTAAAGAGTTAATAGATGCTGTTGTTTCGAAAGATAAAAAAAATTTGATAGCCAGTGGCATTACTAAATAATAGATAAGCATTCCACCAAGTAAAAATAATACAGGTGTAGCTATTAAATATGGTAACAAAGCTTTTTTTTCGTTTTGATAAAGTCCTGGAGCAACAAATTTCCACAGCTGGGTTAAAATAATTGGACTTCCTAAAAACATTGCAGCAAAAAAAGCTAATTTCAAATAAGTTATAAAAGTTTCATGTAAAGCAGTAAAAATTAACCTTCTATCAACACCATCGTTTCTTACAGCTTTAGCATAAGGTTCAACTAAAAAATTATATAAATTTTCAGCAAAAATATAACCAATTAAAAAAATAACAAATATTAAAACTAAAGAACGAATTAATCTCGATCTAAGCTCGGTTAAATGACTTACAAAAGATGTTTCTTTACTACTGTCATTCATTTTTGTCATTTTTTTCTTTCTTGGAATATTTTTTTTCTACTGATTGGTCTTCATCAATACTCTGGTCTAACTTTGTCATTTTGTTTTGGATGTCACTAAGATATCTTTTAGTTGAGCCAATCCAACTTCCAATTTTCCTAAGTACTACAGGAAAATCTTTAGGCCCTATAACTAAAATTGCTAAAACCACAATTATTAGTATTTCAAACCATCCTATTTGTGGCATGATTATTTACTTGTTTTGAGAATCCGAATCTTCGTTTTTATTCTCTAGCGAGTCTTTCTTCTCTGTGTCGTCTGAGGACATACCCTTTTTGAAACTTTTTATTCCTTTAGCAACGTCACCCATTAAACTAGAAATTTTACCTCTTCCAAACAGTAAAACTACTAAAACTACAACTATTGCGATTTGCCAAAAACTTATTCCCATAGGTATATTTATATACAATTATCAGAAGTAAATAAATAAGTTTATTCTTCAGATTTCGGTGAGTCTTTTATTGCTTTATCAATATCTGAATAAATATTATCTTTATTTTCTTTTTCTTGTTCTTTAAAGAATTTGCCTGTTCCAAAAATTGATGAGTCAATGGATGATGTATCTATAAGACCTGCTGATGTTAGTTCTTCAACACTTGGTAAATCTGATAATTTTTGGATGTTAAAATGGTTTAAAAAATTTTCTGTTGTAACATATTGAATTGGTTTACCAGGAACATCTTTGCGCCCAGAGGGTCTTATCCACTCTAGCTCTAAAAGAGTTTCAAGTGTATTAGTCGCAAAGGCAACCCCTCTTATATCTTCAATTTCAGATCTTGTTACGGGTTGATGGTAAACGATTATCGATAAAGTTTCTATAGTAGCCTTAGATAGTTTTTTTTGAGTAGACTTTTGTAAAGACATTAATTTAGATAAATCGACAGCTGTTCTAAAAATCCATTTATTTGATACACATACTAAATTAATACCTCTCTTTGAATAATCACCTTGTAATTTTAATAAAGTTTTTTTTATATCTTTTGAACTACCCACTCTTTTTTCGATGGTGTCTATGTCTAAAGGTTCTTCAGCAGCAAAGATTATTGCTTCAATTTCTCTCTCCAATTTAGATTTTTTTTCTGGAAATTTGATTATATTATCCGGACTCTTATTTTTTTTCATATTTTATTTTTCTCTAAGTTTCATAGGTGTATGTTTTGCTGTTCTGATTAAGACATCATCAAATAATTTTTTTTGCATCAAATCAATAATACCATCTTTTGTTAACTCAAGTGATGCAGTAAAAATAGCAGCTAAACCTGTTTTTTTGAATCTTTTCGACTCTGTAAATGACTTTGGTATTAATTGTTCAATTTTTTTCCACTCTGAAATTGTGGTCATATTTTCTTTAATTTGTTTTATTCCCTCTTGTGTTGTCATTACTGGTAACTTTGGTATATCAATTTTTTGAAAGGATGATTGTGTTTTCATCTCTGCATAAGTTTTTAATAATTCATAAAGAGTTACCTTGTATACAGGATTATATATTGATCTAATACCTCCTTTAGTTCCTCTATAAAACATATCTCTGCCAATTCTTTCTTTTTTCAAAATCTGGTCAGATAGAAGTCTAATTAATTCTAATTTTTTTAATTGTAGTTTTAATTTATCTGCAATTTCACTTGCTTTAAATTTATCATCTTCATCTTCAGGCAAAAGTAATTTAGACTTTAAATATGTTAACCAGGTAGCCATCAAAAGATACTCGAAAGCAAGATCTAAATTTTTATCCTTATATTTTTTAATAAACTCTAAAAATTCATCAGCAAGCATGGTAACGGAGATAGAGGCTAAATCTACTTTTTGATTTTTTGCTAAATCAAGAAGTGTCTCTAAAGGACCAGAGTAATTTGGTATATCAATTGAAATTGAATTTAAATGATTTGATTCCATTTTTAAACTTTATCTTAAAAAACTATAAAATTCTGAAGTTTTTTTTGTTGTTAAGTTATCAATATCACTTAAATTATTAAGTAATAAAGAGGATTCTTTGATGTTTCCTTTACAATACAATACTAGATTGCAACCTGAAAATAATGCTCGTTTAGCATTATATAAAATATTACTACTTAATGCTCCCATCGAAATATCGTCTGAAATCAATATTCCTTTAAAACCTAATTTATTTCGAATTATCTCTTTAATTACAGTTTTTGAATGAGTTGCGGTATTAACTGGATCTATTTTTTGGTAAACAATATGAGCCGTCATAGCAAATTCAGAATGAATATTCTTAAATGTTTTAAAATCATTTTTTAATAATGTTTTAAGAGAGTCCTTGGTAACAGCCAACTTTTTATGTGTATCAACATTAGAACATCCGTGTCCCGGTATATGCTTTGAAACACTGCCAATTTTATATTTTCTTGACACATTAAAACATATGTCTTTGAGTGAATTAATGGTATGTATTTTTTTTGAATAGCTTCTATTACCAATAACATTATGAGTATTTTTTTTGATAATGTCTAAAACAGGAATTGTGTTTATGTTTATACCTAATTCTTTAAGAAAACCGCATATAAAATAAAGATATTTCTTATATGAATTTAAACCTAACAAATTATTTTTTTCAAAAATATTTCCAAAAAAATTTTGTGAGTAGTTAGAATTATCGATTAATTTGGATAATCTTGAAACTTTACCACCTTCTTCATCAATCATTATTGGGTAGTAAGGGTCATTCATTAAATTTCTTATACTTTTAGTTAAATTTTTAAGCTGGTTAAAATCCTTTATATTTCTTTTAAATAAAATAATTCCCCAAGGTTTTTTGCTGAAAATTAAACTTTTTTCATCCTTAGTAAGTTCATAAGATGAAATACTTATGATAATTGATTTTCTGTTAACTGTCATTTTAGAAGTTCCCAAATACTTCTTTTTTTAATTTTTTCTTTTTTTTCTTGATCCGTGTTGTAAAGAATTACATTGTTTGTATCATTTTTAAGCAAAATCAGGTCGGACTTAGAAATTTGATTTTTTTGTTCTGCATCATAAATATCGTTTTTAATTTTGCTTAAATTTTCTTGTGAAAAATATGTAGTAATGACTAGTACTGTAAACAAAACTATTGCGATAGAATAAAAAATTTTTAACAAATTATTAATCATTACATTTTTTTCGGTAGTGAAACACCTAAAACTGACATTCCATTTTCTAAAATAATGGAGATAAGTTGGAATATTTTGAATGATATTATTTTGTTGATTTTACCATTTATAATAAATTTAAATTCTTCTTTTTTATTACCTTCTGTCCAATAAGAATGGAATATAGTAGCAAGATCATAAAGATAAAAAGTTAATCTGTGAGGTTCTAATTTAATTGAAGCAGAGTCAACAACTTTTGGCCACTCAATAATTTTTCTTAGAATCCTGTATTCATATTCATTTAGTTGAAATTGTTTTGTATTTAATTTTATTTCTTTTTTAAGATTTAAATCAATTGATCTAAAAAGAGAATTTATTCTTGCATAACAATACTGAATATAAAAAACTGGATTATCTTTATTTTTTTCTAATACTTTATTAAAGTCAAAATCTATCTCAACTTCATTTCCCCTATTTAACATCATAAATCTTATAGAGTCCCTATTAACTTCACTTAATAATTCATTAACTGATATGAATTCACCAAGTCTCTTAGACATTTTAAATGGCTCACCATTTTTATACAATTTAACTAACTGGCACACTTTACATTGTAAAAAGATTTTTTCATTAGAGATTGCTTTAACAGCTGCAGTAATTCTTTTTACATAACCAGTATGATCGGCTCCAAGAATATTTATTAAATAATCATATTTTCTTGAAATTTTACTCGAGTGATAAGCCAAATCATTTGCAAAATATGTCCATGATCCATCATCTTTTTGTAAAGATCTATCTGAATCATCTCCAAACAATGTTGATTTAAATATTAATTTTTTTGTTTTCTTCCAATTAGAATTATCCTCACCTTTTGGAGGTTTCAAGAATCCTTCAACAACTAATTGTTTTTTTTTTAATTTTTCAAGGGATTTTTTTATTAGATTTTTTTTAACAATTTGAGACTCGTAAAAAAAATAATCATGCTTTATACCTAAGTTCTTTAAATCTTTTTTAATTAAACTCATGGACTCAGAGATGGATTCTTTAATTAATTTTTTTTTAATATTATCAAAATTTATAAGTTTTAACTTTGGATTTTTTTTTAAAATATTCCTTGCTATATCAACAATATATTGCCCAGGATAAAGATTTTTATCATCAGGAAACTTAAGATTTTCCTTAATTTCTTTAAGTCTATAAAAAACTGATTTAGCAAAAATATTTATTTGGTTGCCGTAATCATTAACATAAAATTCTTTTGTAACTTTGTTTCCATTAAAACTAAGTAAATTGGATATAACATCACCAAAAATCGCACCTCGACAATGTCCTACATGTAGTGGTCCAGTTGGATTTGCTGAAACAAATTCTATATTATATTTTTTTTTATTTTTATTATTTCCAAAATTTTTTTTATTTTTAAATATAGTGTTAATATTTTTAACCCATGAATTATTACTCAATTTAATATTTATAAAACCTGGTCCCGCTACATCTACCAAGGAAAAGTCTTTTATTTTAGTTGATAAAATTTTTTGAATTATCAATGCAACTTCTTTAGGATTAATTTTGTTTCTTTTACCCAAAACAAGAGCAATATTTGATGATAAATCAAAATTAATATTTTCTGGAGGAATATCAATATTAATATTTGAAAAGTTTTTTTCTGACAACAAACTATTAATTTCCTTATTGTTTTTAACTTGTTTTATTATTTCTTTTAAATAGGAATTTAGTAAGTTCATTTAATAGATCCATATAGTTTAATAGCGTATCTATCTGTCATGCCAGCTATAAAATCACAAACCATTCTTTGTTTTTCAAAATTGTAAAAATATTTATTTTTAATAAATTTTTTGGGATTTTGATTAATCTTTTTAAATAATGTTTTTATTATTTTCACACCTTGTCTAGTTTTTTGTAACACAGCTCTGTGTTTATACATATTTTGCATCAAAAAAAGTTTAATTTCTTGATCAAAATTTTGCATTTTATTTGAAAATTCGACTAGCTTTTTTTTTGACTTATATATGTCTTGAATATTTTTAGGTTTTTCAGCTCTTATATTTTTTTTTGTATTTTCTATTATGTCCCTAACCATTTCATTAATTATATCTCTAATAATTTCATTTAGAATTAACTCTTTTTCTTTTAATTTATATTTTTCTTTGTGTTTATATATTATTTCTGAAATTACAGGAATTTCTTTTAGATCATCTATTTTAAAAAGACCTGCTTTTATCCCGTCCTGAAGATCGTGGCTGTTATATGCAATATCGTCGGATATTGATGAAAACTGTGCCTCTAAAGAAGGTTTTTTAACAAAATTAATTTTATTTTTAAAAATATTTTTCCCTAATATTTCATCAAACATAGAGCTGTCCTTTATTGAACCATTATGTTTAACTAGTCCATCTAGTGTTTCTAAAGTTAAATTTAGCCCCCTGAAATCATAATATTTATTTTCGAGCATGGTGATCACTCTTAGAGTTTGTATGTTGTGATCAAATCCTGATGAATTTTCCATACATTCATTTAAAGACTCTTCGCCAGCATGGCCAAAGGGAGGATGTCCTAAGTCATGCGCCAAACTTAATGTTTCACATAAATCCTCATTAATTTGAAAAATTTTAGCAAAAGTTCTTGCAATTTGTGAAACCTCTAGTGAATGAGTGATTCTGGTTCTGTAATGATCTACATCAGTATTAACAAATACTTGGGTTTTATGTTTCAACCTTCTAAAAGATGTAGAATGAATAACTCTATCTCTGTCTCTTTGATACGGGGGTCTTAGTATACTTGATTTTTCTTTAAAAATTCGACCTAAAGATTTAATTGGTGTTGCAATTTTTGAATATTCGTATTTTGACATAAGATGTGTTAAAAATATATAATACATAATTTTACAAATATGACTAATAAAATTGAATTTACAGAATCCGCAAAAAAAGAAATAGACAGGATTGTATTAGAAAAAGGGAAAAATATTTATTTTAGAATAGCGGTCAAGGGTGGTGGTTGTTCTGGTTTTAAGTATAATTTCACTTTTGACGATAAAATTACATCAAATGATAAAGTTTTTAAAAAGACAATTATTGATCTGAATTCACTAAAAATTATTGATGGTTCTACTATTGATTTTAAAAAGGAATTAATTGGTAATTCTTTTGTAATAAATAATCCGAAAGCTAATTCTTCTTGTGGCTGCGGATTATCTTTTTCTGTTTAATGAAGATAACATCTTGGAATGTAAATTCTGTAAGAGCCAGAATTAATAATATAATTGAATACATCAAAGATTCTAAACCTGATATTTTAATGCTTCAAGAAATTAAGACAGAAGAAATTAATTTTCCTTTTAATACCTTTAAAGATATTGGATATGAGTCTCATGTTTATGGACAAAAATCTTATAACGGGGTGGCTATTTTATCAAAAGTTACTATAAAAAATATAGTAAAAGATTTTATTAATGATAAAAAAAAACAAGCAAGAACAATAAATTGTCATATTAAAATAAAAACAACTTCGATAGAATTTGTTAATATATATGTGCCAAATGGAAATCCTGTTGATACCGATAAATATTCATATAAGAAAATTTGGCTAAATAATTTTTTAAAAAATATTAAAAAAAAATTAGAGAAAAATAAAAATATTATAATATGTGGTGATTTTAATGTTATACCCGACGATATTGATGTGTATGATTCAAAAAAATATGAAAACGATGCATTGTTTAAAACAGAAATAAGGAAAAAATTTCGAGAACTTCTTAATTTAGGTTTCGTTGATGCTTACAGATACTTTAATAAAAACAAACAAGAATATACTTTCTGGGATTATATGTACGGGTCATGGCAAAAAAACAGGGGGCTAAGAATAGATCATTTTTTAGTTTCAACTAATCTTATAAACAAAATTAAAAATATAATAATAAATAAAAAACCAAGATCAAAATTGAAACCATCAGATCATACACCTGTTGAAATAGAAATTATTTAATTCTACCATAAATATCCTTGTATCTAATTATATCTGTTTCTTTAAGGATTGATCCTATTTGAACTTCCATTATTTTAACAGGCTTATTAAAATAGTTTTCTATTCGATGAACAGATCCTAGTTTTATAAAAATAGTCTCTCCTGGCTTTTTAAAAAACTTTGTTTTATTTAAAGTAATTTTAGGTTTACCTGACGACACAGTCCAATGCTCAGACCTAAATCTATGTTTTTGAAGACTTAGAGATGATTTTGGGTTTATAACTAATTCCTTAATCAAAAAGCCTTTTCCATAAAAAAGATTTGTGTATTGGCCCCAAGGTCTATAAAAAATATTTTTCTTTTTAAAATATTGTTTTTTATTCATTTTAAAAATATTTGTAATTTCTTTCCAATTCCCGAGATCACTCCAAGCTATATTTAATCCAATTGAATAAATATGTTTAGATTTTTCTAAAATAGCATAATCAAATGATATATTCTTTAACTTTGAAAAAGGTTTCATGTCTAGAAAACAAATATTCTTTATTGATTTAGATTTAATAACAGACTCAAGACACAAATTTAAAGTTTTTTCATCATACTTTTTAAAGTTATTTATTATTGAAATTTTTTTTGCAAAAAGCATTCCTGAATTCCACAGGCCTTGTTTTTTAATTATTTTTTTAGCTATATTAATATTTGGTTTTTCAATAAATCTCGACACCTTGTTTGATTTTTTATCAGCTAGAATATAACCATATTGAGAAGATGGAGAGCTAGGTTTAATACCAAAAAGAAATATATTTTCATTGTTTAAACGTGAAGAGTATCTCTTAATTTTACTTATTAGACTCTGTGAATTTTTAAAAAAATGGTCTGAAGGAAAGAAAACAATTGGTTGCTGAAAATTAATTTCACTCAGTAAAGTAGATGATAAAATTGCTGCAGATGTATTTTTTTTTTCAGGTTCAGCAACTATTGTATATTTTTTAACATTATATTTATTTAAAAATTTTTTTGTTAAAGCCAAATATTTGACATTGGTACTAATTACGGGAGTATCGAAAATAGGATTTTTTATTCTTTCGATAGTTTTTTTAAATAATGACCAGCCTCCAAAATCAATATATTGTTTTGGCATATTGTTTTTAGATTCCGGCCAAAGTCTTGTACCTGCCCCACCACAAAGGATGATTGGTTTAATTTTCATTTAAATGTCAGCATAGCATCTGACTTCTTTCTTGGCACCTGGGTGAGTTGGTGCTCCTAAATATGCAGGTCCAACAGTTTGTGCATATTTCCAAAGAGTCCCATTACCAAAATTAATCTTCTTTGGTTTCCATTTTTTTCTTCTCTTTGCTAATTCTTTTTTCGACAGTTGAACATTGATCGTTCCTTTTTTTGCATCTATATTAATTAGATCACCATTTTTTAGCAAAGCTATTGGTCCACCAACTGAAGCTTCGGGACCAACATGACCAATACAAAATCCTCTAGTAGCTCCAGAAAATCTTCCATCTGTAATTAAAGCAACTTTTTCACCTTTGCCCTGTCCGTAAATTGCACCAGTTGTCTGTAGCATTTCTCGCATACCAGGTCCGCCTTTTGGTCCCTCATATCTTATAACTATTATATCACCATCTTTATATTTTCTTTTTAGTACTGCTTTATATGCGGACTCTTCTGTGTCGAAACATCTTGCACGTCCAGTAAACTTAAGTTTTTTTAATCCAGCAACTTTAACTATAGCACCCTGTGGGGCAAGATTTCCTTTCAATCCAACAACACCACCATCTTTAGATAAAGGTCTATTGTATCTTCTCATAACTTTCTGTTTTTCATTAAATTTAATTTTTTTTAAATTTTCTTTCATAGTTTTACCAGTTACAGTCAAACAATTTCCATGTATGTAACCACCGTCTAAAAGAGTTTTTAATAACATTGGAACTCCGCCTGCTTTCCACATGTCTTTTGCTACATATTTTCCACCAGGTTTTAAATCCGCTAGGTAAGGTGTTTTCTTAAAAATTTTAGCTACGTCCATTAGATCAAATTTAATTCCTATTTCATTCGCTAGTGCAGGTAAATGTAAAGCTGCATTGGTTGATCCTCCAGTAGCTGCTACTATAGTTGCTGCATTCTCTAACGATTTTCTCGTAACAATGTCTCTTGGTCTTATATTTTTCTTTAAAAGGTTCATTACTGCCTTACCGCTTTGTAAAGCATACTTATCTCTTTGCTCATATGGAGCGGGAGTTCCTGCAGAATATGGAAGGGCTAATCCAATAGCTTCAGAAACGCATGCCATTGTATTTGCTGTAAATTGCCCCCCACAAGCTCCAGCACTTGGGCAAGCCTTTAACTCTAATTTACGTAAAGCATGTTCTGTCATCTTTCCAGATGAGAATTTTCCTACACCTTCGAAAACATCTACAACAGTTACATCTTTGCCGTTGAATCTACCTGGAAGAATTGATCCTCCATAAATAAACACGCTAGGTACATTTAATCTAACCATTGCCATCATTAATCCTGGTAAAGATTTATCACAACCTGCAACTCCAACCAAAGCGTCATAACAATGGCCTCTTACTGTCAATTCAGTTGAGTCAGCAATAACATCTCTTGAAACCAATGAAGATTTCATTCCTTCGTGACCCATTGCTATTCCATCTGTTACAGTAATAGTACAAAACTCTCTTGGTGTTCCACCGGAAGATTTAACCCCTTTTTTTACTGATTGTGCTTGTCTCATAAGTGCAATATTACATGGTGCGGCCTCATTCCAAGTTGAAACAACGCCAACAAACGGTTTTGCAACATCTTTTTCCGTTAAGTTCATTGCATAATAAAAGGATCTTTGAGGAGCTCTATCCGGACCCAACGAGGTGTGTCTACTAGGCAATTTTTTCTTGTTAAAAGTTTTCATTTTAGGCTTTCAATAGTCAGATTAATTTTATCAAAATCGCTTTTTAAATCATTATAGGTACTTTTGTCTTGTTCGACAATATGCTTTGGTGCCTTTTCTATAAAGCTTTTATTATCTAATTTTTTGCGAATACTTTGCATTTCATTTGAGATTTTGTCTTGTTTTTTAATCAAATTATCTTTTATAAGATTAAGATCGACATTTTTATCAAAGAAAATTTTTAATATATTTCCAAACATAACTAAATCAGCTGATTTTTTTGTTGGGTCTTTTGTAAAAATAGAATTAATTCTTCCAAGTTTTTTAAGCAAAATTTCATTCCTTAGAAAAAGACTTTTTTTCTCTTTTTTGACATTTTCGATAGAAATATCAATATAAGAAGCTGGACTTACATTAAGTTCATTTTTAAACGATCTTATTTTAGAAATAACATCTATTACCTGATCTACATTCGCTATTTCTTTATCTTTCCGGATCTTGCTATCTTTAATCCAGTTTGAGTACATAAGGTATTTTTCTTTTTGTTTTTTAAGTTTGTTTTTTAACCACAATTCCTCAGTAATAAAAGGAATAAAGGGGTGTAAAAGTACTAAGGCCTCTTTAAATACGAAACCAGCGGTGCTTTTTACCTCTTTAATATTTTTTGCGTTTTTTGATGATAATATAGTCTTTGAAAGTTCTAGATACCAATCACAATAACTATTCCAAACAAATTTATATATTAACCTCGAAGCTTCATCAAATCTATATCCTTTTATATGTTGTTCAGCTAAATTCTTAGTTTTGATTAGTTCAGAATATATCCACTTATTAATATTAAGAGAAAGTTTGTCAGGAATAATTTTAACGTTAAAATCACACTTATTAGCAATTAAAAAATTATTAGCATTCCATATTTTTGTGAGAAAATTTCTATAACCTTTTACTCTCTGTTCTGATAATTTCACATCTCTACCAGGTGATGCCATTGATAATAATGTGAATCTTAAAGCGTCAGCGCTATAACTTTCTATTAATTCTAAGGGATCAATAACGTTCCCTTTTGATTTAGACATTTTTTGTCCTTTTTCGTCCCTAACAAGAGCGTGAACATATATATTTTTAAAAGGCTCTTTTTTTAAAAATTCCATACTTAACATCATCATTCTAGCTACCCAAAAAAATATAATATCAAATCCTGTTACTAAAACTGATGTCGGATAAAATTTTTTGATATAATAATTTGAAGAAGGCCAGCCAAGAGTAGCAAAAGGCCAAAGACCTGAAGAAAACCAAGTATCTAGAACATCCGGATCTCTTGTTAACTTTACCTCTTTTTTATAAAATTTTCTTGAAGCAATTTTTGCCTGCTTTTCATTTTCAGCTACAAATATTTTTCTGTCAGGACCGTACCATGCAGGTATTTGATGGCCCCACCATAACTGTCGTGATATACACCAGGGCTCAATATTATTCATCCATTGAAAATAAGTTTTTGACCAATTTTTAGGAAAAAAAATTGTTTTATTACTTTTAACAATTTTTTTAGCATTAACAGAAAGTTTTTTTGCATTAACAAACCACTGTTCAGTAAGATAAGGTTCTATTATAGAATTGGATCTATCGCCATAAGGAATCTTGTTTTTAATATTTTCCTCTTTAATTAAAATTTCTAATTTTGACAGTTCTTCCAAAATCCTTTTTCTTGCTTCAATTCTATCAAGACCTCTATATTTTAAGGGAACATTTTGATTTAATTTACCTTCCTCAGACAAAATATTTATTATCTCTAATTTATGTCTCTTGCCAACATCGAAATCATTAAAATCGTGAGCAGGGGTAATTTTGACTGCACCAGTTCCTTGCTCGGGATCAGCATAAACATCCTGAATGATTTTAATCTTTCTTCCTACAATTGGTAGAATGGCAAATTTACCTACATGAATTTTATATCGATCATCTTTAGGGTTTACAGCAATAGCTGTATCTCCCAACATAGTTTCTGGTCGTGTAGTTGCTATAGTTATATATTCCAAGGAGTTTTCTATTTGATATTTTATATAATAAAGTTTTGAATTAACTTCCCTTTGATCAACTTCAAGATCAGAAATAGCTGTCTTCAATACAGTATCCCAGTTTACAAGTTTTTTAGATTTATAAATTATCTTTTTTTTGTATAAATCTATAAATACTTTTAATACAGACTTCGATAAGTTCTTATCCATAGTAAATGCATTTCTGGACCAGTCACATGAACATCCAAGTTTTTTTAATTGCTTAATTATTTTTTCTCCATACTCTTCCTTCCACTCCCAAACTTTTTTAATAAATTTTTCTCTTCCAATTTGATTTTTGTCAATATTTTTTGATTTAAGACTTTTTTCAACAAGTGCCTGGGTGGCTATTCCAGCATGATCTGTTCCAGGCTGCCACAAAGTCTCGTAATTATTCATTCTATGGTATCTAACCAAAACATCTTGGAGTGAATTATTTAATGCATGACCCATGTGTAAACTTCCTGTTACATTTGGGGGAGGTATTACTATTGAAAAAGTTTTTTTACTTTTTCTGGGTTTAAACAGCTTGTTTTTTTCCCAGTAAGAATAGATTCTATCCTCAACTTTTTTATGATTATACCTATCAAGACTCATAACTTATAAATATTAATAATACTTATAAACTTCTAGCTTTATTTTTCTATATAAAGGTATATTAATCAGCATTACTATAAATAAATTGGCCACGTGGCGGAATGGTTACGCAGAGGATTGCAAATCCTTTT
>CETH01161928.1_pt1 | contig 21219 bp, 20 predicted proteins | sample 361461 | NCBI WGS metagenome assembly CETH01 (sample SAMEA2622695, study PRJEB7988) | marine metagenome | isolation source: saline water (ENVO:00002010), including
AATAAAGATGTTGCACCTTCTTCTAGATGTAGAACAATTAAGTGAGCTATTACTTCGGAATCTGTCTCTGATTTAAAAGAAAAACCTTTTTTAATTAGACTAGACTTTAAGTCTTCATAATTCTCTATAATGCCATTATGAACAATAGAAACTCTATCGGATGAATTATGTGGCTGGGCGTTATCTTCACTAGGCTTGCCATGAGTAGCCCACCGTGTATGAGCAATACCAATTTGGCCTTTGATTTTTTTTGAGATAGCTGACTCAAGATTAGTCAGCTTGCCCTCTCGTCTCACACGATGAATTAAATCTTGTCCTATTACAGATAAACCTGCTGAATCATATCCTCTGTATTCAAGCTTTCTAAGACCCTCCATCAATATAGGGGTGACATTTCTTCCGGCTACTGCTCCAACAATTCCACACATAAATAAACCTATTTATTCTTCTTGGGCCTCTTCCAGCCCTTGACATCAATCTGTTTGCCTCTTGCAACAGTAAGCTGGTTTTTTGCTACATCTTTAGTAATAGTTGAGCCAGCACCAACAGTTGCAGAATCTCCTATTTCTATTGGTGCAACTAACATAGATCCAGAACCTATAAAAACATTATCATTTATCTTTGTTTTGTTTTTATTAGCGCCATCATAATTACATGTCACGGTGCCAGCACCAATATTAACATTCTTGCCTATATCAGCATCTCCGATATAGCTTAGGTGATTAATTTTTGATTGACTCGATATATTGCTCTTCTTTATCTCAACAAAATTACCTATCTTAACTTCTTCTTCTAACTCTACTCCTGGCCTAAGTCTAGCAAAAGGACCTATAGTACAATTATTCTCTGCAATAACACCATCTAAGACACTATTCTCTAGCACTTTACAATCATCACCAAGAGTAGTATCTCTAATTATGACATTTGGACCAATTTCTACTCGATCTTTTAAAACAACATTGCCCTCAAAAATAACATTTGCATCAATAACTACGTCCTTTCCAACTGTAAGCTCTCCTCTTAAATCAAACCTATCAGGATCTATTAAAGTTGCACCAAAATCTAATAAAATACTAGCATTCCTTGCTTGAACGATCCTCTCAGCTATCGCTAAATCAAAACGGTCATTAATCCCTAAAGCCTCTTGTTCATCATCCAAAGCAACTCCATTAATGGCAATGCCGTCTTTAACTGCAAGTGAAATAACATCAGTTAAATAAAACTCTTTTTGATTATTATTTGCATCTATTTTATTTAGCCATACTTTTAACTTGTTACCAGGTAATTTCATGATCCCTGTATTGACTTCATTTATTAGCTTCTCTGAATCTGTTGCATCCTGTTCTTCAACAATGCTAATGATCGAATTAGATGGATCTCGAATTATCCTTCCGTAATTTGTTGGATCTTGTACTAATGATGTTAGTAAGACAACTTGATCTTCATATTTTTTATCAAAAATATTTTTTAAACTTGAATAAGTAATGAGCGGAGTATCTCCACACATAACTAATACTTCATGATCATCGGGAATAGATGGAATTGCTTGCACTAACGCATGTCCCGTACCTAACTGTTCAGACTGATGACTCCAAGATAGATCCGATGAATTATATTTATCCTTTAATTGTTCTCCCTTAAAACCATGAACAATATTTATTTTTTCTGGCTCTAACTGACGAACAGCATCGATCACATAGCCAAGCATACTTTCTCCTGCTATAGGATGAAGCACCTTGGGTATATCAGATTTCATTCTATTGCCTTGGCCTGCAGCCAAAATAACTACGGTAAATGCCAAACCTTACCTCTCAAATGCAAACTAAAAGAAGAATAATAGCGTGAGATTATTGAACTAGGTAGAAAATTTTACTTTCTCTTACCCTTTAGCTTCTGCGCTGCTCGATAACGAGCCTCGGCTTCAACCAGCTCTGCTTGAGCTTGAGCAAGATCAATCCCTTCTTGATTTGACTCTAATGCATACTTAGCTTTTTCCTTAGCTTCTAGGGCAGCTTGCTCATCTAGCTGATCTAATCTTAAGGCGCTATCAGCTAAAACTGTGACTAGATGTGGCTGAACCTCAAGTATTCCACCAGTTATGTAAAAAGATTGTTCATCTCCTTCAGGGCTTTGAATACGCACTTCACCTGGCTTGAGATGTGTAAGTAAAGGTGCATGCTTAGGGGCTATACCTACCTCCCCCATCTTTGCAGGAGCAAAAACCATTGAGGCCTCGCCCCTATAAATTTCTCCTTCTGCGCTTACAATATCTACTTGGATATTTAACAAAATCTTTTCCTCTATTTAAGGCTCTTTGCCTTCTCTTCCGCTTCTTCTATTCCCCCAATCATATAAAATGCTTGCTCAGGCAGGTGATCATATTCTCCATCAACAATCTGCTTAAAACTTTTGATTGTATCTTTTAAGGGTACATATTTTCCTGGGGTACCTGTAAAAGTCTCCGCTACAGCAAAAGGCTGAGATAAGAATCTCATAATCTTTCTAGCTCTCTGAACAATTAGCTTATCCTCTTCTGACAGCTCATCCATTCCCAAAATAGCAATAATATCTTGGAGCTCTTTATAGCGTTGAAGCACTGCTTGAACTGAACGCGCAGTAGAATAGTGCTCATCTCCTATCACATTTGGATCAAGCAACCTACTAGTAGAATCTAAAGGATCAACAGCAGGATATATTCCTAACTCTGCAATCTGCCTTGATAGAACCAAAGTTGCATCTAAGTGAGCAAATGTAGTTGCAGGGGAAGGATCAGTTAAATCATCTGCAGGTACATAAACGGCCTGGAAAGAAGTAATTGAACCTGTTTTAGTTGAGGTAATTCTTTCTTGCAAAACTCCCATTTCTTCTGCCAGAGTTGGTTGATAACCAACAGCAGAAGGCATTCTACCTAAAAGTGCTGACACTTCTGTACCAGCTAAAGTATAACGATAAATATTATCAATAAACATCAAGACATCTCTGCCTTCATCTCTAAAATTTTCAGCAATAGTCAACCCTGTCAGAGCTACTCTTAATCTATTTCCAGGGGGTTCATTCATTTGACCATATACTAGAGCCACCTTATCGATAACTTTAGACTCCTTCATCTCATAATAAAAATCATTTCCCTCTCTCGTTCGCTCACCAACTCCAGCAAAAACAGAATATCCTCCATGCTCCTTAGCAATATTATTGATTAACTCCATTAAAGTAACCGTTTTACCAACACCAGCTCCACCAAAAAGACCAATCTTGCCCCCCTTGGCGATAGGCATAATTAAATCTATAACTTTTACTCCTGTTTCTAACAGCTCTGTTGATGAAGCTTGCTCTTCATAGGTTGGCGGATCACGATGAATAGGCATAACCTTTTCTGCATCAACCTCACCAGCGTTATCAATTGGCGTACCCAAAACATCCATAATTCTTCCTAGGGTTTTTTCACCTACAGGAACAGAAATTGGCTTACCTGTATTTTTTACAGATAACCCCCTTTTTAAACCTTCGCTAGAACCCATTGCGATAGCCCTAACTATCCCATCACCTAGTTGCTGCTGAACTTCCAACGTTAATCCTTGACCTTCTATATGAAGGGCATCATAAACTTTTGGAATTGCATCATTAGGAAATTCTGCATCAACAACCGCACCAATAACTTGAACTATAGTTCCCATACTCATGTCTTAATTTCCTTTCTCTAAATTAAAATTAAACAGCTGCTGCACCACTAACGATTTCAGAAATCTCTTGGGTAATAGCGGCTTGTCTTGCCTTGTTATAAATTAGTTGTAATTGATCTATAAATTTACCTGCATTATCAGTAGCAGACTTCATAGCAACCATCTTAGAAGCCATTTCGCAAGCCACATTTTCAACAGCAGCACGATAAACTTGAGACTCTACATATCTCTCTAACACACTATCTAATAGCTCTGATGCATCTGGTTCATAAAGATAATCCCAATGCTCTTGTAACTCTTCTTTGTCTTGGGCTGAGACCGGTATCAGTGTGTTTATCTCAGGAGATTGTGTCATAGTATTTACAAAATTATTATGGACAATAAATAGTTTATCTATTTTCTTGTCTTTATATGCATCAGTCATAATCGCTATTGTTGCAAGCAAATCAGAAACTTTTGGTTTGTCACCAAGATTATTAACTGAAGCAATAATATTTAAGTTAAGTCTTTTGAAAAAAGAAAGGCCTTTCGATCCAAGTATGCATGCATCTATATCAACACCTTTTTCTTGCCAATCCTTCATATCATTAATTACGCTTCTGAACAAATTAACATTTAGTGATCCGCACAACCCTCGATCTGTTGTAACAATAATGTAACCAACTTTTTTTACTTCTCTATTCTCTAGAAAAGGATGTCTATAATCTGGATTTGACTCAGAAAGATGTCCTATAACATTCTTTATTCTCTCAGCATAAGGTCTAGATGCCTCCATAGCGTCTTGAGTTTTTCTCAACTTTGAAGCAGCTACCATTTGCATAGCACGTGTAATTTTTTGGGTATTTTTTACACTATTAATCTTAGTGCGTATCTCTTTGCCAACTGCCACAGTTAATAAGCTCCCTTAGAGGAAAATTCCTCCATCAATTTTTTCATCTGACCTTCTATGTCATCATCAAAAGAGCCCGTTGATGAAATTTTTTCAATAAGATCAGATGCATTCGTGGAAGCATAAGCATGTAAAGCTGCCTCAAAATCAACCACCTTTTCCACTGGCACATCATCTAAATAACCCTCATTAACGGCATAAAGCGAGATGGCCATCTCTGCTACTGAAAGTGGAGAATATTGTGGCTGTTTCATCAGTTCAGTCACTCTTTGGCCTCTCTCTAGCTGCTTTCTAGTTGCTTCATCTAAATCAGATGCAAATTGAGCGAACGCAGCTAATTCTCTGAATTGAGCTAACGCCAATCTAACGCCACCTCCCAACTTCTTAATAATGTTGGTCTGAGCTGCTCCTCCAACTCTTGATACAGACAAACCAGCATTTATTGCTGGTCTTATGCCAGAATTAAATAAATCGGTTTCTAAAAATATCTGTCCATCGGTAATAGATATAACATTAGTTGGAACGAATGCTGAAACATCTCCAGCTTGAGTTTCTATTATTGGCAATGCCGTCAACGAACCTGTTTTTCCTTTTACCTTTCCATTAGTAAAATTCTCTACATAATTTTCACTAACTCTTGCGGCTCTTTCAAGTAATCTGGAATGAAGATAAAACACATCTCCAGGATATGCCTCTCTTCCTGGCGGACGACGCAGTAAAAGTGAAACTTGTCTATAAGCCCATGCTTGTTTGGTTAAATCGTCGTAAATAATAAGAGCATCTTCACCTCTATCTCTAAAATACTCTCCCATGGCACATCCAGAATAAGGGGCAATATATTGCATTGCTGCAGATTCAGAAGCTGAAGCCGAAACAACTATTGTGTGTTCCATGGCACCGAATTCTTCTAATTTTTTAACAACATTAGAAACTGTTGAGTTTTTCTGGCCAATAGCAACATAAATACATTTAACCCCTGTACCTTTCTGATTAATAATTGTATCAATTGCTACAGCGCTCTTTCCTGTTTGTCTATCTCCAATAATCAATTCTCTTTGTCCTCTGCCTATAGGGACCATAGAATCAATAGATTTCAATCCTGTCTGAACAGGTTGATCAACAGACTTTCTATCAATAACTCCAGGTGCTACCTTTTCTATTGGCGAAGAGTGTTCAGATTTAATTGGGCCCTTGCCATCAATGGGATTACCTAGCGAATCAACAACTCTTCCAAGTAAAGATTCACCAACTGGTACTTCTAATATCTTACCAGTGGTTTTAACTGAATCACCTTCAGATATTTCTTTGTAATCTCCCAGAATTACTGCGCCTACTGAATCTTGTTCGAGATTTAGAGCTAGACCGAATGTATCTCCAGGAAACTCAACCATCTCACCGTACTGAACATCTGAAAGTCCATGTATACGAGCTATGCCATCAGTTAGTGCGATTACAGTTCCAACATCTGATGCATCTTCCTTAGAATCAAAATTCTCTATGCGTTTCTTTATTAATTCGCTTATTTCTGAGGCTTTAATTGCCATAAATACTCCTCTAAGAAGACAGTGATTTGCCTAATTGTTTTAAATGATTTTTTATAGAGCCATCAATAACCATATCATCTGCTTTAATTATTGCTCCACCCAATAAATTAGAGTCTATCTCAAGCTCTAATTCTATTTTTTTATCGAATCTTTTCTCTAAAGACTTGGTTATTTTTGTAACTAGTCCTTCGTCTACCTTCACAGCCGAAACTATCTTTGCTTTCACAACATTTTCTTTATTTGATTTTAATATATCAAATTGTGAAGAAATATTTTTAATAGAAAACAACCTACCATTCTCTGCCAAAAGTTTTATCAAGTTAATAAATTGAGGAGAACTAAAAATAGATAAATCTTTTATAGATTTAGCAGCCTCAAAGATAAAATTAACTCTAACTTCATTTGTAATATCAGGCCTACCCAAGAAAGAAACCGTGTCTTCATCTAATATTATCAATGTCAAAATATTCAAAGCTTCTGACCATGAAGAATAAGAATCATCTTTAGAAGCTATATTAAAAATAGCCCTAGCGTAAGGTCTACCAATTGTTGCTGCATCCTTCATATCAAATAATACCTGGCTATAGCCTTTGGGCTAGATCCTCTAAAATCTTCTTATGATCACTTTGATCAATCTCTTTCTTTAAAACTTTTTCTGCTCCAGCTAAAGCAATAGATGCAACTTGCTCCCTAAGTTGATCTTTCGCTCTGTTAATTTCTACTTCTATTTCTGATTGAGCAGCCTCAAGTTTTTTCATCATTTCATTTTCAGCGTTAGCCCTTGCTTCTTCAGCTATGTTTGAAGCACTTAAAGAAGCTTGATCTAAAACCTCTTTTGCTTGGCTCTTGGCCTCTAATAGAATCTTGTCTGCTTTTTCTTTCGCTAAAACTAAGTCACTCTGACCTTTCTCTGCAGCTGCAAGCCCATCAGCTATTTTATTTTCCCTCTCATCCATTGCGCCGCGTATTATCGGCCATACATAAGTCATAGTGAACCAAACCAACAAGATGAATACGATCATCTGAACTAATAAGGTGACATTAATACTCACTTATGAATCTCCACAAAGAATTAACGAATTATCCGCCAACAGCAGTTTGAACAGGCCCTAAAAAAGGGTTAGCAAATGTGAAGAATAATGCCACACCTACTCCTATCATTGTTACAGCATCAAGCAAGCCAGCAACAATAAACATCTTAATTTGAAGCATTGGTGCTAACTCTGGCTGCCTTGCGGTGCCTTCTAAAAATTTACCACCTAATATTCCAAAACCTATTGCTGTTCCCAAAGCCCCCATACCAATCAAAAGTGCAACAGCAACTGCTGTTAAACCTTGGACCTGAGCGATTAAAGTTGCAAGTTCCATATCTTCTCCTCAACATAAAATTAAAAAACTAATGGCTTTCATGAGCCATACTTAAATAAACTATTGTTAACATCATAAAAATAAAAGCTTGAAGCGTGATAATAATAATATGAAATAACGCCCAAACCAGTCCTAGAACTAGCTGAATAAGAAAAAATACCAGCGTTTGAGCCTGCAAGAGATTTGCTAATGATTCACCTAATGTATGAGCCCCAGCTGAAAGAGTAAATAAAGCTATGAGAATAAAAATTAATTCCCCAGCATATAAATTTCCAAATAACCTTAACCCCAAAGAAACTGGTTTAGCTATCTCTTCAATAACCTTTAACAGAAAATTAAAAGGGAGCATCCACTTACCAAAAGGTTGAAAAAATATTTCTTTTGCGAAGCCGCCAACACCTTTTATTTTAATACTATAAAATATCATCAACAGAAAAACTGTAATTGACATGCCAAAAGTTATATTTAAGTCAGTTGTTGGAACAACTTTCATATACTCAATACCCATAGAGGCACCTATAGCAGGTAATAAATCAACGGGTATTAAATCCATAAAATTCATCAAAAAAACCCAACAAAAAATAGTTAGAGCAAGAGGAGCAATAAGCTTGCTAGAGCCGTGATAGCTATCTTTAACCTGCGTATCAACAAACTCTACTATTAACTCTATAAAACTTTGCCATCTTCCTGGCACTCCTGAAGTTGCCTTCCTAGAAACAAAATAAAATGTCCCTGCAAAAAGAATACCTAAAAAGACTGAATAAAAAATACTATCTAGGTGTAGCTCTGTCCAAAAAGTGCCACCGCTTGTATGAAGGTTAGTTAAGTGATGGATTATATAATCTGTAGATGATTCTGATCCTTTATGAACTTCTTCCATTACTTGCTCTCTAATTCCATATTATTCATATTCAAAAACTAAAATGCTAAACGCATATATAAGGCTAACCTATAAGACATAAGGGTCATCAAAAAACCAAACATTAAAGCTAAAAAATTAACCTCTAAAGTAAAAAATATTATAGCAAAACACAATGCTGTCAGTGATAGCTTGTAAAACTCTCCTAGATAAAATCTATTTAATTGATTTATTGGCTTTTCCTTTGCTGAGGCCCTGAAACTAGTAAGAACCATTAATAGGCTTGCAAGAGAACCTGTCCCGCCGCCCAAAAGGATAGATAAAAAGATTTCGACGCCTGCAAAGACAAAACCAAGAAAAGAAGAAATCAAAGTAATGGTTAACTGCATTAAAACAATAAGTAGTGCAGACCTTCTTACAGATAACCAGTTTTTTTCAAGCTGTTCCACAGGAATAATTTAAATCCTTAATAGTTCGGGCAAATAAAAAGCCACATACTAAGTGGCCCTAGAAAACTTATATATCACTCATTATATTAGCTAGCCATCATTGGTTCAAGAACCATCATAAAAATGATTGATAATTCCTTCGAGCTCATCGACACTATGATAAGCAATAGAAATCTTTCCGCCCTTCTTGGAATGAGATATCTCTACCATAGCACCGAGCTTATCTGCTAGTTTCTTTTCTAATTTAACAATATCTGCATCTTTAATTTTTCCGGCTTTAGATTTTTTACCTTGTTTTGATGACAGCTTTTTAACAGCGTTTTCAAGCGTCCGGACACTCCACCCCTCCCTAGAAGCTTTTTGTGCCAATGTTATTGCTAATTTAGCATCAATATTGCTGATAGGTAATATGGCCCTAGCATGTCCCATGCCTAGACTCCCCTCATTAAGCATTGCTGATATCTGCTCTGGCAGATCTAATAATCGCATAAGGTTGGTAACCATAGATCTTGACCTGCCCACCGCTTCTCCAACCTCTTCGTGGGTCATAGTAAATTCTTCTGCTAATCTCGATAATGCTTTGGCCTCTTCTATAGGATTCAAATCCTCTCTTTGTATATTCTCAATTAGAGAAATTGCTATAGCAGACCTATCTGGAATATCCTTAATGATTGCTGGTATGGTATGTAAACCAGCTAATTGAGTCGCTTGCCACCTTCTTTCTCCAGCAATTATCTCATAGCGCTGCTCCTTCGATTCGCTTTTAATGGGCCTAACAAGTATTGGCTGAACCAATCCTTCACTCTTTATAGAATTAGCCAAATCTTGGAGTTTATCTTCTTTCATATCAACTCTCGGCTGATATTCCCCTCTTTGAAGGAGGTCTATGGGAAGCTCCTTTAGGGCTTGCGAACCTTTAGTGCTTTCAGATATCGGGCTTGCGCTTAATAGCGCATCTAATCCTCTACCTAAAGTTTTTCTCTTTGTCATATTGAATTACTCGCAAGCTCTTTCTCTCTTCTGTTCACTTCTCCAGCTAAAGCCAAATAAGCGATCGTACCCCTAGAGTTTTTATCATGATGTAATACTGGTTTACCAAAACTAGGTGCCTCTGCTAACCTAACATTCCTCGGGACCATAGTACTAAAAACAGTGTTTCCAAAATGATCTGTTAACTGATTAGAAACTTCAGAAGAAAGATTGTTTCTTGGATCAAACATAGTCCTTAAGATACCATAAAGCTCAAGCTTAGGATTAACTCCTTCACTAATCTGCTTAATGGTTTCTAAAAGAGCCGTTAATCCTTCTAGCGCATAATATTCACACTGCATTGGAACAAGAACACCATTTGCCGCAGCAAAAGCATTAACAGTTAAAATATTCAAAGAAGGTGGGCAATCAATCAGAATATAATCAAATTCTTTTTCTATTAATTCAAGAGCAGAGGCAAGTCGGTACTCCCTCTTCTCTAGGCTAAGCAGCTCTACTTCAGCATAAGTTAAATCTTGGTTGCTTGGTAATATATCTAGAGTATTATCAAAAGCCTTCAAAATTGCTTCGTCTGCCGTAATATTATCTAGCAGAACATCACATATACTATGTTCCAAATTATTCTTATCAACTCCACAGCCCATAGTAGCGTTGCCCTGAGGATCAAGATCAACCAGAAGAACTCTTCTCTTTGTTGCAATTAGCGATGCAGCTAGATTCACGCATGTTGTGGTTTTTCCAACTCCACCTTTTTGGTTAGCTATAGCTATGATTCTACTCATTGAGCTCCATCCTAATTATTTCTTTCAATTCTTATTAAAGAGCCTTTTAAACGATCAATCAAAGGGTCTTTAATATTAATTAATTCAAATTCTTTTTTTTTGGAAATATCATCATCCAATACACCATCTTTTGCTAGAACTAATATTATCCCATTATTATTAAGCAAATGCTTAACCAGGCTAAATAATTTAAATGGGTCGGCAACAGCTTTAACTACAGCGGTGTCAAAATATTTAGTTAAGCTTACTCTTTCTGCCCTTGATTCCTCAACCATTACATTGCTTAGGCCAAGCTCACCAGAAACATGACGCAAAAACCTTGCCCTCTTGGCTCTGCTTTCTATCAAAACAAAGTTTTTGTCAGGGTTAGAAATTGCTAGTGGCACACCAGGAATTCCTGCTCCACTCCCAATATCCACTATATTAGATCCGCATAGATATGGCCCAAAAGCTAAACTTTCAACTAAATGTCTTTCAATCATATCTTTTGGATTAACAATACTAGTTAAATTAAAGGCTTTGTTCCATTTTTGCATCAATAAAAGAAAATTTTCGTACTTATGTATATCATAAGGGTTATAAGTCAAATCTAGGGGCTTAAAATGATCAGTGATAAGTTGCTGCATATACATAGTATACGAGGTCATTAGAAAACAGTAACCTACTTAATTTAAAATTTTAGTTTAGAATGGATTTTAAGAATATGTTTAGAATAAAAAAAGCAACAGAAGAAAATTTTACAAAAGTAGCTGGAAGACAGCTCCTTCTGCTGATGACATTAGGCTTTAGCGCATTTATAGCACTAATGATAATCTTGAGTTGGGCTACTAATTTAATTAGTGAAAATAATCAAAGGGCTGATGCCATTGACCCTGAATCTAAAACAATTACATTATTGCTTGGCTCAGAACCACCACAATTAGATAGCACCAGAACAACAGACTCAGTCAGTATCATGATATTAGGCCATGTCATGGAAGGCTTACTGAGGTACGATGAAAACAATAATATTGTTGCCGGTGTAGCTGAAAAATGGGAAATAAGAGATGATGGCGCAACTTTTTGGCTTAGAGATGACGCCAGATGGAGTGATGGCAAAGCAGTAACTGCTAATGATTTTGTTTTTGCATGGAAAACTGCCTTAGAGCCAAAAACAGCTTCTGAATATTCATTTATTCTCTACCCTATAAAGAATGCTGAAGCAATAAATACTGGTCAGTTGGAAAGCGAGCACCTTGGTGCAACGGCCATTGACGCGCTAACTTTAGAAGTGGTTTTTGAACGGCCGTTGGCCTATTTTGAAGAGCTAGTAGCCTTTCCTACTTACAATCCAATAAGAGAAGATTTTTTTAATAGCACTAATGGAAGATATGGCGCTGATGTAGAGGATCTCATATATAATGGCCCCTTTGAGATGTCAGTCTGGATCCATGGGGCACATGTGAGGCTAGACAAAAATGATCATTACTGGGATAAAAATAGAATAAAAATTAATTCTATAGATATGCCGTACATGACCTCCGACTCGGCCACAACTATAAATCTCTTTAGAGATGGCAAAATTGCAATGATAGGAGCTCTTGGCTCTGAACAGCTGGATACAGCATTGAAAGAAAGATGGAGATTATTAAGAACTAGCGATGGGGGAAGCTGGTTTACGGTGTTTAATTTTAAACAAGACAGAATTACTCATAACTGGAACCTGAGAAAAGCACTTCAACTTTCCTCCGACTCAAGCGAGCTAGTAAATAAAATAATTAAACTTCCTGGCTACATTCCGTCTGATTCATTATTCCCAGTGTGGCTGAAAGGTACAAATGGCTTCTTTAGACAAGAACACCCTGCTGCAAAAATCAAACCTGATGCTAAGCTTGCAATAGAGCACTTAAAGCAAGCTGAAAAAGAGCTCGGGCTAGAAGGAAATATTTCTTTAACCATTTTAGTAGATGATTCTCCAGGGGCAAGCAAACAGGCTGAATATTTCCAAAATCTATATTCGTCTAAATTAGGCATAGATATAAAAATAGACAAGCAAATTTTTAAGCAACGACTGGCCAAAATGAGAGCTGGTGATTTTGATATTGCCCTATATGGATGGGGACCAGATTTTAATGATCCTTTAACATTTGGAGAGCTCTTTGCTTCATGGAATCCAAATAATAATGGATCATTTTTTAATGAAGACTATGATAAATATGTTCGAATATCTCAAACATCATTAGACAAAAAAGAAAGAATGGAGGCATTTGCAAAACAACAAGAGATTTTGATCAATGAAGTTGCACTAATACCCAATTACGAAAGAGGGGTGGTCTATGTTAAAGACAAAAGGCTTGAGGGATTAGTAAGACGCGTTGTTGGCCCAGACCCGGACTTCACCAATGTTTATATCAACGAATCGCTTTAAGCAATATGCTCAAATATACCATTAAAAGAATTGTGCAAGGATTAATTACTGTTTGGTTTATAGCTACAGCCACATTTATAGCTATGCACTCTGTACCAGGTGACCCTCTGACAGGCGAAAGAGGGATGAGTGAAGAGATAAGACAAAATCTAGAACAAAAGTATGGCCTTGATAAACCAATCATTGAGCAATACATCATATATATGAACAATATGATTAAAGGCGATTTTGGTATCTCTTTTACTCAACAAAATAGAAGCGTAAATGATATTATTAAAGAACATTTTCCTGTTTCGGCCACCTTAGGCATTCTTTCAATCGTCTTTGCTGCCTTGGGAGGAGTTTTATGGGGCGCATTGACAGCAATTTATAGAAATAGACTTCCAGATATTATAGTTATGTTTCTTGTTATATTAGGCATATCAGTTCCTAGCTTCGTAATAGCTGCAATGAGCCAGCTGATACTAGTAAATATAAACTCAGTGGCTGGCTTTTCTGTTCTTCCAGTGGCTGGCTGGGGAACAATATCTCACATGCTTCTTCCCTCTCTTGTTCTAGGGCTCGGAACAATGGCATTCTTAACAAGACTAATGAGATCATCAATGTTAGAAATAATTAATGCAGATTATGTGAGAACTGCTTATTCAAAAGGGCTGCCACCTCAAAGAATTTTTTTAAAACACCAACTAAGAAATGCCATCCTTCCTGTAATAACCGTTCTAGGTCCAGCAATAGCAGGAATTACAACTGGCGGTTTTGTGGTTGAGCTTGTTTTTGCTATCCCTGGTCTAGGAAGGTTTTTTGTTCAAGCAGTACAACAGCTAGACTATACCGTAATAATGGGTACAACTGTTTTCTATGGAGGCTTTTTAGTATTTATGGTTATTGTCGTTGATCTAATTTATGGCCTGATTGATCCAAGAGTAAGGCTAGAATGATAAAATCTATGGATAAGCTTAGCCCTCTAGATTTTGAAATAGCCACAAAAAAAAATAAGGACGCTGCTATTGTTAGGCCTTCATTATCCTACTGGGAAGATGCTTGGATCAGACTGATTGGAAATAAAAGATCCCTAACCTCTTTAATCATAATAATATTGCTAATTTTTTTTACATTGGTAGGCCCTATGATTTGGAAAATTGATCCTTCAGAGCAAGACCTAGACCAGATAAGCTCTCCTCCTGGTATTGATAGAAGCGCGATCATTATTGAGCCCTACTCGACTTGGGATGGAATAAGATCTAGAGCAACAAGTAGCACATTAAATTCATTTCAAGAGCTTGCTGCACCGACCTTCATTAATATAGAAGGTCTCCCTTCTACCCAGTTTGTTAGACTCTCTTGGAGTTATGTTATGGGATCAAGTGGCTACAGAATATATAGAAATAAGTTTGACCCTGGTCCAGATGACTCTCTTGGTTTGCCAATGGCAGATATTCTTAGTGCTAACCAAATAAGCTTTGAGGATAGATTAAACTTAGAGCCAGAAAAATACTGGTACTCTATCGTTGCTTTAGACTCAACAGGAAGAGAAAGCAGGGAATATAATACAATACTGGTAGAGGTAACTAGAGCTATATCAAAACAAGAAGCAATAGAAAAAGGAATTGTTAGCAATAACCAATCATTAGAGATAGGAGACACGGTATATCTTAACTTTCATCCCCTGGGCACTGATTATCTAGGAAGAGATATGCTATCAAGACTTATGCACGGAGCACGAGTTTCATTATTTATAGGAGTGCTCGCCCCTATTTTTTTTGTAATTTTAGGCGTTGTCTATGGAAGCGCTGCTGGCTTTCTTGGAGGAAGAGTAGACCAATACTTAATGAGATTTGCTGATTTTGTAGTGGCGCTACCGTTTTTGCTCTTTATGATTCTTTTCAAAATAGCTTTTGGTATTGGACCAGGAGAAAGCGGGGTTATGCCAATGCTCCTTGCTTTAGTTTTATTAAGCTGGCCGGCAACAGCGAGACTGGTTAGAGGGCAAGTGCTTCAAATACGAGAAGAGGGTTACATTCTTGCATCACAATTATTAGGAGCAAAAACTTATTTCCTAATTTTAAGACACATGATACCCAATACGATAGGGGTAATACTTGTAACACTAACTTTTGCAATTCCTTCAGTAATATTTGTTGAGGCGTTTCTATCGTTTATAGGAATGGGAGTTGTGCCGCCTACCCCCTCTTGGGGAAGTATGTGCAACGAAGGGCTTCAAACTATGCTAAATCATCCTCATGAAATTATATTTCCCGCCTCGTTAATTAGCATAACCGTTCTTGCCTTTAACTTGCTCGGAGATGGACTAAGAGACGCGCTTGATGCAAAAATGAGATCTAAAGAATGAAGAATATAACCCCTATTCTAAGAGTTAAAGACCTACATGTTGAATTTGATACTTATGGCGGGGTTGTTAAAGCGGTAAGAGGGGTAAGCTTTGATGTCAGTCATGGCCTAACAACAGCGATAGTTGGTGAATCAGGGTGTGGAAAATCGGTAACAGTACAAAGCATCATGGGCCTAATTCCGACTCCTCCTGGAAAAATAACAAGCGGCGAGGCAATTATAGAAGGCCAAGACATCTTAAAAAATAAAAAAATTAAAGGTAAGGACATAAGAGGCTCTAAAATAGGAATGATATTTCAAGATCCTATGACATCATTAAATCCTACCATGAAGATAGGAGACCAAGTGGCAGAAACAATCCAGGTTCACCTAGGGCTAAGCCATGCTGCTTCATTCAAAAAAGCTGAATCTTTACTAGATATGGTTCAAATCCCTGATGCAAAACAAAGAGCTAATCAATACCCATTTGAATTATCAGGGGGTATGCTGCAAAGATCTATGATTGCAATGGCAGTGGCTTGTGAGCCCGATATCCTAATTGCAGACGAGCCCACCACAGCACTAGATGTAACTATTCAATCTCAAATACTTACTATGCTAAGCGAAATGCAAAAAACAAGAGGTATGGCAATCATACTGATCACTCATGACCTAGGCGTTGTGGCTGAAATGGCTGACGATGTGCTTGTTATGTATGCAGGAGAAATCATTGAAAAGGGAAATGTTAATGAAATTTATAATAACTCCTCTCACCCTTATACTATTGGCCTAAAAGAGGCTATGCCAAGAAACGAAAAAAATCATTCTAAAAAGCTTATGCCGATAGCTGGATCTCCTCCTGATCTATTTAGCCCTCCGCCTGGTTGCGGTTACTTTGATCGGTGCCCCATAGCAATGAACATATGCGAAGAAAAAAAACCATCAATATTTCAAATTGAAAAAAACCATTATGCAAACTGCTGGGCACATCATAAAAATGCTACTGTAACTATCAAATGAGTGTCTTAATAGAAACAAAACAATTAACTAAGCACTTTACTATTGGGCGTAATCAAACTGTCCATGCAGTAGATAAAGTTTCTATTATAATAAAAAAAGGTGAGGTATTAGGTCTTGTTGGAGAAAGCGGATCAGGAAAATCTACTTTTGGGAAAACATTGCTTGGCTTACACAACAAAACTTCCGGTGATATTTTTTATAATAATAAGCCTCTCCCTATTAATTATAAACCTTCTGATTTTCAAAAATATGCTGCTTCTATGCAAATGATTTTCCAAGACCCATATTCATCTCTCAACCCAAGAATGACAGCAGGAGAAATAGTAGGAGAGGGTTTATACCTCCACAGTAAATTAAAAAGCAATGAAATAAGAAAAGCAGTTTCTAAATGGTTTTCCTTAGTTGGTCTACAAGAAAGCTATATGTCTCGTTATCCACATGAATTTTCAGGCGGACAAAGACAAAGGATAGGAATTGCTAGAGCCTTAATCATGCAGCCAGAGTTTGTAGTGTGTGATGAGCCAATCTCTGCTTTAGATGTTTCAGTTCAAGCACAAATTATTAATTTACTAGAAGAGCTCAAATCTTCTTTAAGTCTAACATTATTATTTATAGCGCATGATCTATCTATGGTTAGATATGTATCTGATAAAATGGCAGTAATGTACTTAGGCAAAATTGTTGAAATTGGCCCCGCTAATGATGTCTTTTTCAATCCTAAACACCCCTATACAAAACTTTTAATTGGCTCTAATCCAGAGCCTTTACCAAATCAGAACAAAAAAAATAAAGTCAGCATCAAAGGGGAAATCCCTTCTGCAATTAACATAAAACCAGGATGCAGATTCGCAGATCGCTGTCCTAGTGTGATGGAAGATTGTAAAAAAAACACGCCTGAATTAAGAAAAACAAACAATAAGCCAGCAGGTGAGGAGCAGCTAGCTGCTTGCTATTTATATTAACTTAACAATCAAGCCGATTTTTTATAATTCTTTTTCAGATACACCAATAATAGAGAGATTGCTGCAGGAGTTACCCCTGATATCCTTGATGCTTGACCAATATCCTTCGGCTTAACCCTTTCTAGCTTTTCTCTAACCTCATTAGATAATCCATTAACTATAGAAAAAGAAAAATTAGCAGGTATTTTAGTAGACATTTTTTTCTGCTGCCTAGATATCTCTTTTTTCTGCCTTTCAATATAACCAGCATATCCTGCCTGTATCTTGAGCTGTTGCTTGATTTGTGTAACGAGCTCAGGATATAAGTCATCACCAAAGTCTTCTATTAAACCCATAGATATAACATCTTCATATGAAAAGTCTGGTCTTTTTAATAAATCTAAGGCGTTGATATTTTTTTTAGAAGGAGGAACAAGGCCTTTTGACTTTAATTTTGTCGGACTAATGTTAATAGCCTTCAGCTCATCGGTTTTTGTTTTTATCAATGCAGCTTTTGAAGAAAAAGCCTGCCACCTTTCTTCGTTTACTAATCCTAACTTTCTGCCTATTTCAGTTAACCTTAGATCTGCATTATCTTCCCTCAACGAAAGTCGATATTCTGCTCTTGAAGTAAACATCCTATATGGCTCAGATGTTCCAAGAGTTATCAAATCATCAATTAGAACACCTATGTAAGCCTGATCTCTATTAGGACACCACGAATCTCTCTCTAAAACTAAATTAGCAGCATTGATACCTGCAAGAATTCCTTGAGCTGCCGCTTCTTCATAGCCCGTAGTCCCATTTATTTGTCCAGCAAAGAAAAGACCTTTAACTTTCTTGCTCTCTAAAGAATCCTTTAGGTCTCTTGGATCAAAAAAATCATATTCAACTGCATAACCGGGGCTAGTAATTATTGCTTTTTCAAAGCCTTTTATGCTTTTTACAAACTCTTCTTGAACTTTCGCGGGCAAACTAGTTGAAATTCCATTTGGATAAATAATGTTGGTATTTAGGCCCTCTGGCTCAACAAATATTTGATGAGAATCCTTATTAGCAAATCTTACAACTTTATCCTCTATTGATGGACAATATCTTGGGCCAACCCCTTCTATTGCGCCACTATACATTGCTGAGCTTGATAAATTATTTCGAATAATCTCATGAGTTTTCTCTGTAGTTTTTGTTATATAACAATCTATCTGGTTTGGGTGGTGTGCTAGCTTTCCCAAAAAAGAAAAAACCGGAGTTGGTGTGTCCCCAGGCTGCCTCTCCATAGCTGAGAAATCTAGGCTCCTTCCATCAATTCTAGGAGGTGTACCGGTCTTTAGTCGAGCAACATTAAACCCTGAATCTCTTAATTTGCTAGCAAGCATATTTGAGGCAGGGTCGCCGGCCCTACCTCCTGAAGAAGTTTTATTGCCAATATGAATTTTCCCTTTCAAAAAAGTACCAACTGTTAGAACAATAGCTGGAGCTAAAAATTTATCTCCGTCCTCTGTAAGAACGCCCTTTATTGTTTCACTAGCTATAATTAAGTCACTTACACTTTGCTCAACTAAAGTAAGTAATTTTTGTTTTTCTAATTGGTTTCTGATGGCATTTTTATATAGAGACCTATCTGTCTGAGCTCGGGTTGCTCTGACAGCTGGACCCTTGCTTGCATTTAAAGTTCTAAAATGTATTCCCGCATGATCAGCAGCTGTTGCCATAGCTCCCCCTAAAGCATCAACCTCTTTAGCTAAATGACCCTTTCCTATCCCTCCTATAGATGGGTTACAGCTCATTTGGCCCAGGGAATCTAGCTTCTGAGTTAGTAAGAGTGTTTTTACACCCGCTCTAGCAGATGCAAGTGCAGCCTCTGTGCCTGCATGACCTCCCCCAATAATTATGCAATCAAATTTTTTCAAGCTATTGAATTATTTAGTTTATAATATCTAAATTATATATTATTTGATGCGCTCAATATGAAGAAATCTTTCTTTTTTAGCATATTATTTTCCTATCATTGGGCTGCCCCTAAAAAATACCCCTGGCTATTAATCATTTTTATCTTTTTTTATGTAATAGACATTTCCAATGCCCACCATAGCGATGCTGGATATGATGAAGACAGCATTGTCTCATTCAATGGCATTGTCACAGAATTTAGCTGGAGACAACCACATGCGTATATCACTATTGAAACAACAGAAAATGGGGAAGCGGTTTCTTGGGAGATACAAATGGGCGCACCAAATGTTCTTCAAAGACGGGGCTGGAACTCGCAGTCTCTTTCAATAGGCGACGAGGTGTTTTTTAGGGGCAGCCCAATGATAGGAAAACAATATGCAAAAATTATATCAATAGAAAAATCAAATGGCGATCCAGTAGCTATTGCTCCAGGAGAAACTGTAGAGCAACAAACAACAAATACTTTAAGTGGTAGATGGATTGCTGATAGAGAAATGTTTCATCTGTACCCAGGAGGGTTTGATGGCTTTTTCTTGCATTTCTTAAAATTAACTAAAAAAGGGCAAGCGGCAAAAGACTCATACAACCCGCTATCTGAAGAAAACCCTGAGTCGACCTGCGTTGGTCGACCTACTCCTGCAGCCTTAGTTTCGACTTGGATATATTTAATGGAAATAGATATCAAAGAAAAAGAGGAGGGAATTATTTATTTAAGAAGCGAATGGTTTGATGAAGAGCGAATAGTCTTCATGGACGGAAGAAAACATCCAAATAACGAAACTTTTGTAGCAGGCCATTCAATAGGCTGGTGGGAAGGAGAAACACTAGTAGTTGATACAAGCAACTTTGACGACCACAGATCACCTTATCAAATAGGCGTTCCTTCAGGATCAAAAAAACATGTAGTTGAAAAATATACACTAACGAGTGACGGATCTAGCATTGAAATGGAATTTACTCTAGAGGACCCAGAATATCTAGCAGAGCCATTTGTTCATCAAAGACGTCTGCTTTATGCCCCTCATATGCAAATGTTTGTTGGCGAATGTGATCCCGAAACAACAAGAAGATTCTTAAGCCAAAACTGAAAATTTAATTTCCTACAGTTAGTCCTTCAACTGGATTAATGCCATTGTGAAAATTACCCTGATCTCTAACCACTCTTCCTTGGCCTTGCTCATCATAATAAACCCAGACTAATCCATGGGCATTTCCCCTATTTGGCATATCTATTATTTTTATTTGTTCTCTAGTCGTAGCATCAAAAACATAAATCCTACCTTCAGAATTGCTTGTTGCCCACATTTCTGTGCCATTCGGCGATAACAAAACGTGATCGACTCCGTAACCTGAAAAAACAGTTTCTAATTGTTGTCCAGAAGCTACATCTATGACAGTTATTGTCCTTCCGACGCCTCCCACCCCTTCGCCTTTGTTTGCTACCCAAAGTTCAGTCTCATCAGCATTTAGAGTGGCCCCATAAGGCCCCATGCCTACAGCAGCAGACCATTCTATTGCTCCGTTTGTTGTATTTACCTTAGTAACATTAGCTGAGCCTGCTGCAGGCACGAATATATTCTCTCCACTATTATCAATAACAATCCAGTCGCCTCTGTAGCCCCGATAAGGATACTCTGCAACAACTTCCCATGTTTCTGGATCAATTTTTGCAACCCAAAATGGTCTCCACGCTGCATGTTGTCCACTAGCCGTATAAGCAGCGGAAACAATACTGCCTCCATCATTGCCTGGCTGCATTAATACATAAATAAACTCATCATCAGTGAAAGCAGTATAATTGCTCCCACCCAAATCTTCTGATTTCACGCCGCCAATAATTTTATCCGTGGCAGGATCCAATAAAAATATATCTAAGCCATCTGGATCACTTACAAATGTATCAATTAATATATATTTGTCCTGGAAAATTTGAGCATGATGCATTCGCCCTCCAACTGCTAACTGCTTAATTGGCTGTAAAGTAAAAGCATCGACCTTCAACAGAGTGG
>CETH01063485.1_pt1 | contig 21203 bp, 19 predicted proteins | sample 361461 | NCBI WGS metagenome assembly CETH01 (sample SAMEA2622695, study PRJEB7988) | marine metagenome | isolation source: saline water (ENVO:00002010), including
CGCTCATGGTTGGAAGAGACACAGAAAGAGCAAAGGGAGGAATTCCTTGATCTGCTGAAGCCAGGGGAAAGACGAAAGGGAGTTATTTCATCCGTCGTCAATTTTGGAGCGTTTGTTGACCTCGGGGGAATGGATGGTTTGATTCATGTATCCGAACTTTCTTGGAAGCACGTAAGTCACCCATCTGACGTCGTGACGATCGGCGACGAAGTAGATGTTGAGGTGCTTGAGGTGGATTTGGATCGGGAACGAATCAGTCTCTCTCTCAAAGCAACTCAACAGGATCCTTGGCAAGAATTTGCGGACACCCATCAAGTAGGAGAATTGGTTTACGGACGGGTTACAAAATTGGTACCGTTTGGTAGCTTCATCCAAGTTGGTGACAATATTGAAGGGCTAGTCCATATCTCTGAGATGTCCAATCATCATGTGGACCTTCCTGAGCAGGTTGTCACCCCAGGTGAAGAACTTTGGGTAAAGATAATAGACGTTGATCTAGAGAAACGGCGAATAAGTCTATCCGTCAAACAAGCAGCGGAAGGTGGCATAGTAGCTGAAGAATATCAAGAGCACTTTGGTGAGCAGAACTATGACACTGAAGGAAACTACATCGGACCAGCTGTTGAGCTTGATCCAGAAGCTGCAGCTGATCTCGAAGAAGCATGGTCTGCCTATGAGAAGAGTGAACAAGAGCGTTTAGCTGCCGAAACAGAGGATGATCTAGAAATATAGTGGGTGAAATCGCGATCACCGGCGGGATAGGGTCTGGAAAGACTACTGTAGCGAAGCTAATTGTCAACAGGGGAGCCGTACTCGTTGATGCGGATCAGATCGTAAAAGATTTACAGAGGCCTGGAGGCAAAGTCTTCAACAAAATCGTTGAGATTTATGGCAATGATATATTGCTAGGCGATGGAGAACTTAACAGGCAGAAGATAGCTGAAATTGTCTTTAACGATGAGATGCAACTATCAAGATTCAATGATATTGTTCACCCTGCTGTCGGTGAGGAAATGGGGATACGACGTAAGGAAGCGATTAAGCAGGGCAGTATTGTCTTAGTTGATATACCTCTGATGATTACCCCTGACGGAGAGCTTGGTCGAGAAGAGTATAAGCTATTTGATGGAATAATCGTAGTTGATTGCGAAATTGAAACAGCGGTATCGCGTCTGGTACAGCAAAGAGGTTTTGATGAAAAGGATGCAAGAGCGAGGATAGCTAAACAAGCAACGCCTGAGCAAAGACGTGAATTTGCTGATTTTCTAATTGATAATAATGGATCAGAAGAGAACCTCTCCAAACAAATTGAAAAGTGTTGGGAATGGGTGCAAACTCTAACTGCAAAAAAACGAAACGTGTAAACTACTTACATGGTTAATAGGTCAGAGGGTGTCCCTTTCAAAGTAGTTTCTGACTTTGAACCAGCTGGAGATCAACCAAATGCAATCCAAAATTTGGCCGCTGGTATTGAAAAGGGAGAGAAGTTCCAAACCCTGCTCGGCGTCACAGGTTCAGGGAAAAGCGCCACTATTGCGTGGACGATCGAGAAGGTTCAGAGGCCAACACTGGTTATGGCGCCAAATAAATCACTCGCCGCGCAGTTAGCGAACGAATTACGTGAATTCTTTCCGAATAATCGAGTTGAGTATTTTGTTAGCTACTACGACTATTACCAGCCTGAAGCTTATATACCTTCGAGCGATACATACATTGAGAAAGATTCCTCAGTGAATGACGAAATAGATAGACTTCGACATGCATCGACAGCTGCTTTATTAACAAGACGTGACACAATCATCGTCGCATCGGTTTCGTGCATTTACGGTTTGGGGTCTCCGGAAGAATACATGACTCAGCTCCTTGTTGTCCATAAGGGTCATGAGTACGACCAGCGCGAGATTCTTAAAAGGCTTGTAGCCATGCAGTATGACCGGAACGATATGAACCTTGTCAGGGGAACCTTTCGAGTGCGAGGTGGAGTTATTGAAGTTCATCCTGCGTACGAAGAGAACGTGTTCCAAATCGAGTTTTTCGGAGATGAAATAGAGAGGATTACGGAAGTAAATCCGGTCACAGGAGAAGTAATAAATCAAGAATCCGAATTAGTTATCTTTCCAGCAACGCATTACGCAGCAAGTAATGAACGGCTAACCAGAGCTATGAACGGCATTGAAAAAGAGTTACAAACGCAACTGAAAAAATTCAAAGACAATAATCAACTTCTCGAAGCGCAACGCCTTCGTATGCGCACAGAACATGACTTAGAAATGATGGATGAGGTTGGATTTTGCACCGGGATTGAAAACTATTCCATGCACATTGACGGAAGAAATTCTGGTGATCCACCGTTTACGTTATTGGATTACTTTCCTGAAGATTTCCTATGTGTAATAGATGAATCACATGTTGCAGTGCCTCAGCTACATGGACAATATGCTGGAGACCGGCGAAGAAAAGAAACTCTTATTGAACACGGATTTCGTCTCCCATCGGCTGCTGATAATAGGCCACTGATGTTCGAAGAAATAATAAAGCGATTAAATCAGGTTGTGTTCTTGTCCGCTACCCCTGGCCAATACGAAATAGCTGAATCCACTCAAATCGTAGAGCAAATTATTAGGCCAACGGGTTTGATTGATCCAGAGGTGATCGTTAAACCGACTACGGGTCAAATCGATGACTTGATTGAATTAATAAAGCTGCGCATAGAGAAAGATGAGCGCGTACTCGTCACAACTCTTACAAAAAAAATGTCCGAGGACTTAAGTGACTACCTTCTTGAGATTGGGATAAGAGTTAGATATCTGCATAGTGATATTGACACGATTGAACGAATAGAAATTTTGCGAGATTTACGTCTCGGAGAATTTGACGTTCTCGTAGGCATAAATTTGCTACGCGAAGGTTTGGACCTTCCAGAGGTCTCTCTCGTCGCAATCCTCGACGCTGACAAAGAAGGATTCCTTAGAAGCGAAACCTCATTAATACAAACGATAGGCCGAGCTGCACGAAATGTCGGCGGGCAAGTTGTCATGTATGCCGACCAAGTAACTAACTCAATGCAGCGTGCGATTTCGGAAACAAACCGCAGGCGACAAATGCAGATGCATTACAACCAAGCAAATGGCATTGATCCAAAAACTATCAGGAAGGCTGTAACAGATATTTTATCCATGATTAGGCCAGCTAACTCTGAAGCCTCACTGCCCAAAAGTGAGCAAAGAAATTTGCAAAGTCAGTCAAAGCATATACGCGACAGCTTTGAGCATTTAGCTGAAGGACAATTAGAACGACTCATAATGACTCTAGAAGAAGAAATGAATGAAGCTGCTGGCGATTTGAGGTTTGAATATGCTGCGCGACTTAGGGATGAAATTCGAGAGATAAAACGAGATCTCAAAGATATGAAATGATCCGTGGGACTTACCTTTTGCATATATAAGAGAATAAAATAATGATGCTAAAGGAAAAACATGGGTATCAAAGAACGAGTAACTGCACGTGTTGTAGATCTCTTTTCACATAGCGAAAGACCGCTACAAAACACAGAAAAGTATGAAGGAGACCCAGGACTTTTTGGCCCAGGTTCCATAAGCTGGGAAGTCCTAGGAGATGTTTCAAGTTTCGTTGGGGGAATCAGGGCTCTGCTAATCCAAGCTGCGCATCCTGAGGTTGCTGCTGGAGTTGCTGATCACTCAAGCTACAGAGAGGACCCACTAGGGCGACTAAGTAGAACAGCCTACTACGTTACATCAATGACCTATGGCGCGATGCCCGAAACAGAAGAAGCCATTTCTATGGTTAACTATGCGCACCAACGAGTATCTGGGATTTCGGAGCGAGGAAGAGCCTATAGTGCATCAAGCCCACAATACAGCGCCTGGGTGCACAACACTTTAACAAATTCATTTCTAGAGGCATTTCAAGTTTTTAAAAGGCCAGTCACAGAAACAGAAGCAGATCAATTTGTAGCAGAGCAAGCATTAATAGGGGAGCGAATGGGGGCAGACCCATTACCGCAGACTGCTCACGAGCTTAAAGAATGGGTAAATTCTCATCCTGATTTGGCTGATTCAAAAGCACTGCGTGAAGCAATAGAATTCCTTAAAAACCCTCCCCTTTCACGAACAGAGTCAATTGGGTACCGCATACTCCAGCGTGCTGCCGCAACAACTATTGAACCAGAGTTACGCATGCTACTCGGACTGAAGTCATCGAAATTGAATTTGTATATTGGCAAAACATTAATCCGTGGACTCAGGTGGGCTCTGAAATATAGCCCTTCTTGGAAAGCTGCCTTAGTCCGAAGCAAAGCTGACTTTGATTCTAAGTTATTTAGAAGCGATGTTTAGCAGTTGGTAATTTTAAGTCATCCACCAGTCGACGAAGCGAGGTCAAGGAGAAAGTCAGTGACTAACTCCGGCTTACTAAGAAATGGAGAGTGGCCACATTCCCACTCGACGACTTTATCAGCCTTCTTCGCCATAGCGTATTGGAGGTCAGGGGGGATAGCCTCGTCTTCTCGGCATACGATGTATGTTGAATGCTTCTCGCGCCACGCTTCTCCTATGCCCTTAGACCCTGCCGCAATAGGAAAAGGGCGTAAAAGCTCTTTTGAGGCTTCTGCGAGATTTGGTTCAACATCTGCGTAGAAGGCAGGAATTGCAGCGCTTTTCTTAACCTCAGAGATGAGGTTTTCATCCACATCAATTTGAATCTTGGAACCATCAAGCTGCATTGACTCTCCATCTTCTAGAAGAATTGCACTGAGGTAAATTAACTGGTCAACGTTCTGTTTGGCTCCAGCCGCACCAGAAATTACAATGCCGCCATAACTATGGCCAAGAAGTATCACTTGGTTGTCAATGGCGTCTATGGCACTCGAAACGGAAGCGATGTCATCGTTAACGCCTGTGAATGGCAAATTTACAGAATGGGTATCAACTCCTTCGTTCAATAATCCTTTCTCAACGAAATCCCAACACCAAGACCCATGCCAAGCGCCGTGAATCAGCAGAATAGACTTCATAAACTCATATTACTCCAGAGTAAATGCGCCAGAATAATGTACTTATGAAATTGGTTGATTAAATTAAGAATGTGGCTGAAAATCTCGTCGTTAAAGGAGCTAGAGAGCATAATCTCAAAGCTGTGGATATAGAACTTCCGCGCGACAAACTCATTGTTTTTACAGGAATTTCTGGTTCAGGTAAATCATCTCTCGCTTTCGACACGATCTATGCAGAGGGGCAGCGCCGCTATGTAGAGTCGCTATCAGCCTATGCACGACAATTTCTAGGGCAGATGGATAAACCCGATGTGGACTTTATAGAAGGGTTGTCTCCTGCAATTTCAATAGACCAAAAGAGTGCGAGCAGGAATCCTCGCTCGACAGTGGGGACGATAACAGAAGTTTATGACTACTTAAGGCTTCTTTTCGCAAGAATAGGAACACCTCACGACCCAGAGACTGGAGAAAAGCTTGTTCGGCAAACACCACAACAGATTGTTGATAGGGTTATGGAGCTCAAGCATGAGGAACGTTTCCAAATACTAGCTCCCGTTGTTAGAGGTCGAAAGGGAACTTACGACACGCTTGTTACAGATCTAGCTGCGCAGGGGTTTACTCGAGCGATCATCGATGGTGAAATGATCAACTTGAATGATGTAGCTGGGACGAATGAAGATGGTACCCCGGTGCTTCAACTTGAGCGTTATGAAATGCATGACATCTCCGTGATTGTGGACCGGCTCGTAATGCGTGACGGCATCGCTAGAAGACTTACAGATTCAATAGAAACTGCATTGAAGCTTGCTGATGGGGTAATACAAGTTGAGATTCTGAAAGAAAAAAAACAATCGGATCTTCTTACCTTTTCAATTCATTTCAGTCGGCCCAGCGATGGGAAATCGTTTGAAGAATTAGAACCACGTAATTTCAGTTTTAACTCTCCATATGGTGCCTGTGTCTCGTGTGATGGATTGGGAACGCGCTTTGAGGTGGATTCGCAATTAGTAGTTCCCAACACTGATTTGGCACTTTCGGAGGGAGCTATCGCACCCTGGTCCACAGGAAGAAGTAAATATTTTCAGCTGCTTCTTACCTCAGTCGCAGAACAAAATGAAATCTCAATGGATACCCCGTGGAAAAAACTACCTGCCAAATCAAAAAAGATGATCCTACAAGGTGTTGGAAACAAAAGAATCACCGTCACGTATACAAACCGGTTTGGCAGAACAAGAAATTTTCAAGCGACTTTTGAAGGAGTGATACCCAACCTCCGCCGCCGCCATCGAGAAGCAGATACCGATAAACAAAGAGAGCAAATTGAAGGTTATATGCGGCAAATACCATGCCCTGAGTGCAATGGCGACCGCCTAAAGCCATTGTCGCTTGCAGTAACTATTAACAAATTAAGCATAGCTGACCTTTGCAATATGAGCATAAAAGAGGCAGCGATCAGAATTAGCAAAATTAATCTAAACAAACGAGATGAAATGATAGCCGAACCTATTCTGAAAGAAATAAATTCGCGCATGGGTTTCCTCTTGGACGTAGGGCTGGAATATCTGTCCCTACATAGGGCAGCGAGTACCTTATCAGGGGGGGAAGCGCAACGAATCCGTTTAGCATCGCAAATAGGCTCGGGTCTGGTAGGCGTGCTGTACGTCTTAGATGAACCATCAATCGGTTTGCATCAGCGAGATAACAAAAGGTTGATTGAAACTCTTGAGAGACTTAGAGATATTGGAAATAGCGTCTTGGTTGTTGAACACGATGAAGAAACAATCTGTGTCGCTGACCACATCGTTGATATCGGCCCTGGAGCAGGCGAACACGGAGGAGTTATTGTCCACTCAGGCTCAGTTTCGCAATTAAAAAAAAATAAAGACTCAATAACGGGTCAATATATTTCTGGCAAACGATTAATTTCTACCCCGAAGGAACGAAGAACCCCCAGCGGGGAATGGGTCACAATTAAAGGAGCAAGAGAACATAATCTGAAGAACATAGACGTTGAAATCCCACTCGGTTGCTTCATCTCTGTGACAGGAGTATCTGGGTCTGGAAAATCTACGCTGGTCAATGACATTCTTTACAGAGCACTCATGCAGCAGATATATAAATCAAAGGTTGCACCAGGGCTACATACTGGCATTGAAGGGTTAGAGTCACTTGACAAAGTAATAAATATTGACCAGCAACCCATAGGAAGAACACCGAGGTCAAATCCCGCAACCTACACAGGTGTATTTGATAACGTCAGAAAGCTCTTTGCTCAAACAACAGAATCAAAAGTAAGAGGCTACCTACCAGGAAGATTCTCATTTAACGTGAAAGGCGGAAGGTGCGAAGCGTGCTCTGGAGATGGCACAATTAAAATTGAGATGCATTTCCTGCCGGACGTTTACGTTCCTTGTGAGGTTTGCAATGGGGCAAGGTACAACCGAGACACTTTGGATGTTCACTTCAAGGGTAAGAATATCGCCGATATTTTGAACATGCCTTGTGAAGAAGCCTTAGAGTTCTTCGAGAACCAACCACCCATCGTTCGCCATATGCAAACCTTAGTGGACGTTGGCCTCGGCTATGTACGTTTAGGGCAACCGGCCCCTACCCTTTCAGGTGGCGAAGCGCAACGAGTGAAACTTGCAAGCGAACTCGCCAAACGATCTACAGGACACACAATGTATATTCTTGATGAACCAACGACAGGTTTACATTTTGAAGATGTAAATAAGCTTTTGACCGTCCTGAGTCGGCTAGTTGATCAAGGGAATACAATTGTTGTCATTGAACATAATCTTGATGTCATTAAATCGTCTGACTGGGTAATCGACCTAGGGCCCAATGGGGGAGATGGGGGAGGAACGGTTATCGCAGAAGGCACTCCAGAACAGGTAGCAAAAACACAAGCAAGTTTCACAGGAGAATTCCTTAGACCTATTCTTAATAAAGCAGGAACTCTCTGATTAATCAAAGAAACAGCAAACGTCACCTAGGAAAAGGATGATAACCAAACCAGATACACAGCTAATTCCAAGTACTCCTGGCTCCTATCAGTTTAAAGATGCATTCGGCAGAGTGATCTACGTAGGGAAAGCTAAAGTATTGAGATCTAGAATAAGTTCATACTTTCAGCCAATTGACAAGCTGCACACGAGAACGCAACAAATGATTCAAGAGGCAGTAAGCGTTGAATGGATCCAAGTCCAAAACGAAGTTGAAGCGTTAATACTTGAACACAGTTTGATACAGGAACATCAACCACGATTCAACGTTCGCCTACGCGATGATAAGAGCTACCCATTCCTTGTAGTCACAACAGCAGACGAATGGCCGAGGGCAATGCTAACACGAGGAAAACTAAAAAAAGGCAACAGGTACTTCGGCCCATATGTGGAAGTTAAAGCAATCAGAGACACCCTAGATCTCCTTCAGAGAACCTTCCCCTTGAGGACATGCACCGAGAATAAATATCGTCGGCACGAAAAATTGCTTAAACCATGCCTCGAATTTCATATAAAAAAATGTTGTGGTCCATGCGTTGACAAAGTTACAGCACAGGAATATCAGCAATTAGTTAGAGACTTATTGCGTTTTCTTGAGGGGCATACGGATGATGTCGTTGAAGACTTACTTACACAAATGAAGACTGCCTCCGAAGAGCAGGATTTCGAAAGGGCGGCTCGAGTTAGAGATAGATTGTTTAACGTCCAAAAAGCAGCAGAAAAACAGGTAATGGTAGGGACACGATCAGAGGATTTTGATGTCGTCTCCTACGTTGACGACGAATTTGAAGCTGCTGCACACGCCTTTTTTGTTCGCAACGGACGTGTACTAGGCCAACGGTCATTTATTATGGACAAAGCAGAAAACTTGCCGACTGGAGTCCTCGAATCGCGAATATTGGAAAAACTGTATATAGAAGCTAACCCCTTGGGTAGCCCTAAAGCAGTATACGTCGGGACCGAACCTCATAATAAAGAGTTCTATGAAACATGGCTCAGCGGGCAGCGCGGCTCAAAGGTTCAAATTCAAGTTCCTAAAAAAGGAAGCAAGAAGACCTTAATGGAAACTGTGCGCCTCAACGCCGAAGACGCATTCAAACGTCACCGCCTAAAACGGCTAGGTGATCACAACAGCAGATCAAAAGCCCTGAACGACTTACAGAAGTTCCTTAACCTTCCAAACTCTCCTTTGCGGATCGAATGCTACGACATGAGCCACCTACAGGGCAGCAATTACGTCGGCTCAATGGTCGTTATGGAAGATGCAATTTTGAAAAAGAAAGACTACAGAAAATTTAAGATTAAAACCATTGACGGAAATGATGACTATGCTGCGATGGCTGAAGTAGTTCGGCGAAGGTTAATCAACCTGCTTAAAGAAGAAAACAGTCAAAATAACGAAACATCGAGTTTCTCTTACCCCCCTCAGCTGCTTCTAGTTGATGGAGGGAAAGGGCAACTATCAGCCACTGTTGCGGTACTAAAGGAACTCAATCTTTTTGACCGGATACCAGTAGCATCACTTGCTAAACGAAACGAAGAAGTATTTCTTCCAGGTAAATCAGAACCAGTAATCCTTCCACGAAATTCAGAATCTTTATATTTATTGCAAAGAATTCGTGATGAAAGCCATAGATTTGCAATTACTTACCATCGTCAACTCAGAAAAAAATCTATGAAAGATTCAGTCCTTGATGGAGTTAATGGGCTTGGTCCTTCTAGAAGAGCACGATTAATCAAGGAATTCGGAAGCATCAATAAAATTCGACAAGCGACGCTCGAAGATCTTTTAGAATTGACGTGGCTACCAGAGGAAGTCGCGAAATCTGTTTATCAAAAGTGTTCAACCCCCAATAAAGTCATATGAGTAACCCTCCACAGAATGCTAAGAACACTTGGGACAAGCTTAGCGAATGGTGGATTAGAGGCATCGAGGATAACGAATCTTCAGAATATGTCGAGATTATTGTTCCACTCGTGGAGGGAATTCTCTCTACGAAAAAAACTATTCTCGACGTAGGTACTGGGACTGGCCTCGTGGCCAAAGAAGCGAAAAGAGTCACGGAGCATGCAACAATAGTTGGAGGCGATATCTCTATGAGGCAATTACGCTATGCCAAAGAATTAACTAGTGGTGTTCAATTCGTCCAACATAGCATTGACGAAATGCCTTATAAAGATGAAAAATTTGATGGAGTAATATGTTCAATGGTTCTCGAACATGTAGAGAGCCTTCTCAAAGCAGTATCCGAAATTGCAAGAATTCTAGAGAAGGGTGGCACCTTATTAATAATTATGAATCATCCAGTATTTCAATCCCCCGGTAGCGGGCCTACCGCACCATACAGTGACAATCCTGATGCCATTTGGGGAATAGGCGATTACCTCACTGAAACAAGTGACTTTGAAAAAATAACCCCTGATCTGGAAGTACTATATGCGCACCGGACCCTGAGCACTTACTTCAATGCGCTCTCCAGAGAAAATTTCATCATTCAGAGTGTGATAGAAAAATCCCTACCCTCAGGGATTTCAGGAATTCCGGAACTCCTAATAGTCTTATGCAGAAAAGATCAATAAACATAAGAAAACTAGAGCCTAGATACAGCTAGAATTGAATATGGCAGAATTTCTAATTATCGGAGGCTACTCAGGAGCCGGTCGATCTGAAGCTGCTAAATGTCTTGAAGACCTAGGGTGGTTTGTAATTGATAATCTCCCAACCGAATTAGTTTCCAAGGTCGCTGAACTAGCTTTAGTAAAAGGTTCCGCTACCAGTAATATCGCATTGGTCGTAGGTGCAGGATCGCCCGAAGCGACGATAAAAGAAATTGACCACTTAGGAGACAGAAAAACTCTTAACGTGAGAACTCTTTTCTTGACTGCGAATATTGAAACGTTAATTAAGCGGTATGAAGAGACGCGGCGTAGGCACCCATTTAAGGATGGCGACGGATTGGCAGAAAAAATAAAATCCGAAATTGATGAGTTAAAAGAACTTCGAGGTTTCGCTGATATTGAGTTAGACACTACCGATCTAAATGTTCACGATCTTTCATCACGCCTCGCTGAACTATTCACTATCGAATCAACAGCGACAACCCTACAAACAAGAATTGTTTCCTTCGGTTTTAAACACGGAGTTCCCAAAGACGTTGACTTGTTGCTTGATTGCCGGTTCTTGCCCAATCCACATTGGGAAGAAAACCTTCGAGAGTTGACTGGCGAGGACACTCAGGTGAGGGAATTCTTATTACAAAAGCAAATTTCTATCCAGTTCCTAACTCATTTGGAATCAATGCTTCAACTGATAATGCCTGCCTATCAAGATGAAGGTAAAAGCTACCTCAGCCTCGCAATCGGCTGCACAGGCGGCAAACACAGGTCAGTTGTAATAGCCAATGAACTCAAAGGGGTTCTCAATTCTCTGGGCTTTGGAGCATCAGTTAGTCATCGGGACATAGAAAAATAAAAAGCCATACCGGTCACTGTCTTTGTGCTCAAGAATCGCTAGCATCACGCTTAGACGATATAGCCCCAATAGGAGGGAAACATGGCCATTCGAGTAGGTATTAATGGGTTCGGAAGAATAGGGAGAAACTTCTTTCGAGCAGCCAAGCTCTCAGGTGCAAAAATAGAATTCGTAGCCGTGAACGACCTCGGCTCTTTAGAAACTCTCGCGCATCTACTAAAAAATGACTCTGTCCACGGCAAGTTCGGAGGATCAGTCAAAGCAGTACGGGGAGGAATTAGCGTTGACGGCCAGAAACTAGCGGTGCTCTCTGAACGCAATCCCAGTGACCTTCCATGGGGTGACCTTGGTATTGATGTAGTTATAGAGTCAACAGGAATATTTGCCGACAAAGAAAAAGCCCAACCTCATATCGAAGCTGGAGCAAAAAAAGTGATTATTTCAGCACCTGCCTCATGTGACGCAACATTTGTTGTCGGAGTAAATGATGACGATTATGACCCAAAGAAACACCATATAATTTCGAATGCATCATGTACTACAAACTGTTTCGTGCCTATGATCAAAGTCCTTGATGACGCATTTGGAGTTCAAGAAGGCCTTATGACCACAACGCATGCATACACCGGTGACCAAGCAATTGTTGATGGGCCCCATAGTGATTTAAGGAGAGCTCGCGCAGCTGCGGTCAACATTATCCCTACAAGCACCGGCGCAGCAAGAGCAACAGGATTAGTTCTTAAAAAAATGCAAGGGAAACTAGACGGAATAGCCATGCGTGTGCCCATACCCGATGGATCAGTTACAGATTTCACAGGAATAATGAAAAAGACACCTTCAGTAGAAGCAGTAAATGAGGCGTTTAAAGAAGCAGCGCGACGGGGTCCTCTCAAAAATGTTCTGGAGTACAGCGAAGAGCCTTTAGTGAGCGCAGACATTGTTGGGTCTCCTGCCAGTTGTACATTTGATGCCGGGCTAACGATGACCCAAGGCAAGCTTGTGAAAATCTGCGGATGGTATGACAACGAATGGGGATACTCGAATCGCTTGATAGATCTGACACAAATTGTTGGGACAAGAAAAACAAAGAAAGCCCGCCGCTAGACAATCGTGAGTCAGTTACCAAATCTAGAAGACTTAGGGGATATCTCTGGGAAACGAGTTCTAGTAAGGACCGATTTCAATGTGCCACTAGATAATGGAATCATTCGCGACGATTTAAGAATAAGAGAAGCCATACCAACCCTAAAATATCTCGTGGACAACGGCGCAGAGGTAACTACATGCACACATCTCGGAAGACCAAAAGGAAAATTTGAGGAAAAGTATTCTCTCGACCCCGTAAGGGTCAGGCTGAATGAAATCTTGCCCGGAATTAAATTACTTGATAACTTGCGATTTAATCCAGGCGAAGAATCAAATGATCCTCGATTCATAGAGCAACTGGTCTCTGGTCAAGATATTTACGTCAATGATGCTTTCGGCGCATCTCACCGAAATCATGCATCAATTACGGGACCGCCTCAACTACTACCGAGTGCTGCTGGTCGCCTACTTCAAAATGAAGTAGAAATTTTGCTTCAGATAAGAAACAAACCCAAAAGACCATTTGTTGCTATTCTCGGCGGATCAAAAGTGAGTGACAAGCTAGGCGTTATTGACGCCCTAATACAGGTAGTGGACAAACTATTAATTGGAGGAGGAATGTGCTTCACTTTCCTCAAAGCACAAGGACAACAGATCGGTTCCTCTTTACTCGAAGAAGGGCAAATAGATTACTGTAAAGAACTCTTAGCATCTGGAGCACCTATTGTGTTACCTCACGATTTCACTGCTATGGACAGTGATGGAAAAATAGGAGATCCCGCAGCTGGAGGTATTGTTCGACAGATGGGAAATAATATTCCAGATGGATGGACCGGGTTGGATATCGGGCCTGGATCAGCGGCAGTATTTGGAGACATAATTCAAGAATCCAAAACTGTTCTTTGGAATGGCCCCATGGGGGTATTCGAAGACACCAGATTTAGTGCTGGTACGAAACATGTGGCTCAATCCATGGCTGAAAATAAGGCCAGTTTTACCGTCATAGGCGGTGGCGATAGCGCTGCAGCTGCGAAAGAATTTAAATTCAACACCGAGATTGACCATGTTTCAACAGGCGGGGGCGCCAGTCTAGAGCTAATAGAGAAGGGTACTCTTCCTGGCATAGACGCCCTCCTGTCGAATCATTAAATTATATTGTAAAGGAAAGATATGGCAGACAGAAAACCCTTGATAAGCGGAAATTGGAAAATGCATCACAACCATTTTGAGGCTATTCAGATGGTCCAAAGCCTCTCGTACCAATTGAACGCTGACGACTACTCCCATTGTGACATATCAGTGCACCCACCGTTCACCGATCTACGCTCAATTCAGACAGTACTAGAATCCGATAACATACCGATCCTCTTAGGGGCTCAGCATTGCCACGAACAGGAAAAGGGGGCTTATACAGGTGAGGTTTCAACTGGAATGCTAGAGAAGCTTAATGTCAAACTGGTGATTGTTGGGCATTCAGAACGACGTGAAATATTTAACGAAACTAACGCACAGATTAATGCAAAAGTAAAAGCAATCTTCAAGCATCACATGACACCAATTCTGTGCGTCGGTGAAACTTTAGATGAGAGAGATGCTGGGGTCGCCAAAGATAAGGTAAAAACTCAGTTAGTTGAGGGACTTCAAGGTATCGGCAAAGATCGTGTAGGAAGCATGATAATTGCCTATGAGCCAATATGGGCTATTGGCACAGGAGCTACCGCTACACCCGGGGATGCACAAGAGATGTGTGCTCACGTTCGAGACTGTATTGGAGAAATTAGCGGAAAAGCAACATCTGAAATGATGAGAATTCAATATGGGGGTTCAGTGAAGCCGGTCAACATCGCAGAGTTAATGTCACAGAATGATATTGATGGAGCTCTGGTTGGGGGAGCAGCTCTAGAAGCTGAGAGTTTTGCCCGCATCGCACAATATAGACTCCAATAAGAGCATCTATTTACATTCTTTGTATCTCAGAAAACACTATTCGTAGACGCATCTTGATAACATCACGATATGACCGCTTTACTAGTCGTAATTGATGTTCTTGTCGCCCTAGCTTTAATCGGGTTGGTTCTGCTTCACAGTGGTCGCGGAGGAGGACTCTCGGACATGTTCGGCGGTGGGTTAGGTTCACAGGCTGCCGGGTCAACTGTGATCGAAAGAAACCTTGATCGGATTACGATTATTCTCGCTTTAGTCTTCACTTTCGTAACTTTGGCACTTGCGCTAATGATGGATGAATAGGTATTACAAAAACTACCCACAAGTCCAGATTTGATTCATGTACGGTACACTAATTCTTTCAACTATGTCGGAGTGGCGGAATTGGCAGACGCGCTAGCTTGAGGGGCTAGTGCCCGTTACGGGCGTGGGGGTTCAAGTCCCCCCTCCGACACGAAAGTTTTGAAATGTGAAATAAAACGTCTGGTTTGTTTCTGTTTACAATTCCGTCTAGTTTTTCGTTCAAGGAAGTGATATTTCAGATTCTGGAGGGATTCTATGCAAAGGAAAATTAGGGCGCACGATGGAATTGCGGGAGCCACATATATGTTGAGTGTGATTCTTGCCGCAGCAACTTCAATTCAATGGCTGTGGCTAGCGGGAATTGTAGCGGGACTTCAGATGATTAGCCCAGTAACGAAATTTTGCCCAGTTTATTTTGTGCTTAACAAGATGATGCCTGAAACAGAGCCAATCCAAAACGGTCAACGTAACTAATCGCTTTGAAGCGCGCAGTAGTTGCATCCGCCTAAGCTCATCAGGCTAAAGTAGGAAAATGGTTGGATACAGGATAGAAAAAGACACCTTAGGCGAAATTGAAGTACCCAAAGATAAGTATTGGGGAGCTCAAACACAACGCAGCATACAGAATTTCGATATAGGCGGTCAGACAATGCCTGTAGCAATCATTGAGGCTTTTGCATTTCTAAAAAAAGCTTCCGCAATAGTCAACGCAAACTTGACTGATTTCTCCGAAGATAAGGCCAAGGCAATAAGTCAAGCCTGCGACGAAATCATAGCCGGAGACCTGCAAGATGAGTTCCCGCTTGTTGTTTGGCAAACCGGTTCAGGTACACAGAGCAACATGAATTTGAATGAAGTTATAGCAAATCGCGCAACTGAAATACTTGGCGCAGACTTTAGGGAAGAGAAACTGGTTAGTGCTAATGATGATGTTAATAAAAGCCAAAGTTCTAATGACACCTTCCCGACCGCCATGCACATGGCAACTTACGAGACGATTGTTGGGAGAACACTCCCGAACATAAAGCAATTGCACGATACGCTCGCATCAAAATCAACGGAGTTTATGTCTGTCACAAAAACTGGCCGCACACATTTAATGGACGCCACCCCGTTAACACTGGGTCAGGAGTTCAGCGGGTATGCAATGCAACTGCAGAGAGGAATTGAAGCAGTCTCTGATAGTTTGCATCGAATCAGGGAATTAGCTCTTGGAGGAACTGCTGTTGGTACCGGATTAAATACTCCCAAAGGGTACGATGTCGCTGTTGCTGAAAAAATATCTGAACTCACAGGGCATCCATTTGTGAGCGCTGAAAATAAATTCGAGGCGCTAAGCGCCCATGATGCCATGGTTGAAATAAGTGGTAGTCTCAAACGCTTAGCAGTAAGTCTCATGCATATTGCAAATAATGTAAGACTTCTTGCAAGTGGTCCACGGTGCGGAATCGGGGAAATTACTCTCCCTGCAAATGAACCGGGTAGTTCGATTATGCCCGGTAAAGTCAATCCAACTCAATGCGAAGCATTAACAATGGTCTGCGCACAGGTAATCGGTAATGATGCTGCTGTAACTGTTTCGGGAACGCATGGGCAATTCCAATTAAATGTTTTTAAACCAGTAATGGCATACAACGTCCTGACCAGCGCTGATCTTCTCGCTGACGCCTCAAAAAGCTTCAACGACAACTGTGCTGTAGGTATAGAGCCGAATATGGAGAGAATAGATGGCCTGCTTTCTCAAAGCCTAATGCTCGTGACGGCACTCAATACACATATCGGTTATTATAAAGCAGCTGAGATAGCTCAAGAAGCACATAAAAATGGGACCACTCTCCGCGAAGAGACGCTTAGATTAAAGTACCTGACAGAAGAAGAATTCGATGAAATCGTACGGCCGGAAAAGATGGTCGGAGAAATAGAGGCATAATGAGTAAAAAATCAATAACAGTAGGAATCGTTTTAATCGTTTTAGGAGTGGTAGTAACTATCGTCTCAGACTCCGGTAGCGCTACGTCACTAATACCTGCCTTCATCGGTATTGTGTTTATAGGGCTAGGTTTTGGTGGAAACTTAAAGCCAGATCTCAGTCACCATTTCATGCATGGTGCAGCGGCCCTATCCTTAATTGCAATTTTAGGCAGCCTAGGTTCTTTAATTGGAAGAGGAAGCACCGGTTGGGCTTTATTCTCCCAACTAATGACAACAATAATCTGTCTCCTCTTTATGGTTACAGCAATACAATCTTTCAAAGCTGCCAGGATTGCAAGAGAAGAAAATCAATAAGAAGCCGGAAACATGGGTGAAGAAATTCTCTGGCCTCCTCAAGAGGAATCCAATGAGTCCAAACTTGAGAGCAGCACTTCGGTAAAGCAGAAACTGCCGCAATTTGATCAGTCAGTGCCAATGGTAAGCCTTGCAGAAGCAGTCAATGAATCAAGTAAATCACGAGGAACTATTCGCAGGTGGATTGCTGAAGGAAAAATAGAAGGTGCAATAAAAACAGACTCGGGATGGCGAATTCCGATATCCTCACTTGTCACCTCCGGTGCATGGGACGGGCAATCCAAACCCGAAGACGGGAGAAGCATTGAAGAAAAGACTGATAAAGTCTCAGAATTAGAAATTGAACTAGTGAGAGTTCGCCTAGAACTAAATTCTGAAAAGAAACTCCGAGAAGCTGCAGAGCGAAATGCGGACGATCTGCGTTTTGCAATGAGGATGCTTACTTCAGGAGAGAATTCCAGACCGCAACAAAGTCCCCAAAGTACAGCATTGCCTCAAAGCAAAACTACTAGCCCTAAGGCAGTTGAAAAATTTGACTTCTCGCCTGCGAGCATCCTTGACGCCGCTAACAAACTGAAGAAGCGACTCTTAGGTTAATCCTCAGGATTTAGGTGCACAATTGAAGGCGGCCCAGCCATAAAAGGGCCAATAAGATCAAGCATTCCAGTTTCGACTCGCCAATTCATATAAGCCTCTTGATCAGAACGCTCGGCCCACTTCTCCCAAAGAAACACTGTGTCGGGTGAATCAGAATTTGAATACGTCTCCACACTCAAGCATCCGTTGAATGCTCTGGTGTCGCTCAGAGATGGAAGAAGAACTTCTAGAAACTCACTTCCTTTTCCATCTAAACATTTAAATTCAAGGTAAACGGTATGTGCCATATTGCATCTTTCTTTCGTAGATCTAACATCAGGTAAAATCTATTCCAATAATCTTTCAGAAATCAAATAGAATTTTCGCAAGCATCTCAATTTCAAAGACTAAGATATATGACAAAGGTTAAAGGATGAGTAAGGAACTAACAGTACAAGAGCTCGAAGACGTCAAACAGGTTGTGTGTGATGAGGTAGACGCTATCTCAGATATTCTTGTAGAGGCGTCACATGCGATCCACTCAAATCCCGAACTAAATTTTGAGGAATATTTCGCTCACGAAACTCTTACAGGAATTCTTGATGACCAAGGGTTAAAACCTGAACGTGGCGCTTATGACTTAGAAACTGCATTTGAAGCTTCGGTAGGGGACGAAGGAGTTTGCGTCGCTGTGCTTTGCGAATATGATGCACTTCCTGAAATCGGTCATGCATGCGGACATAACATCATTGGAACTGCAGGTTTAGGGGCTGGTATCGCTGCATCAAAAGTTGCTCAAAAACTCGGCGGTAGCCTCCGAATACTCGGTACTCCAGCCGAAGAAGGCGGCGGCGGCAAAGTATTTATGGCTGAACGGGGAGCGTTTGACAATGTGGACGCAGCGATGATGGTCCATCCTGCCTCGGCTGATCTAGTCAAGATGAATACAATTGCCATTCAGCGTCTGCACGTCGCTTATGAAGGTCTAGCCGCACATGCTGCAGCTGCTCCACACCGAGGCCAAAACGCTCTTGATGCTGCTGTTCTTGGCTATCAAAATATAGCTGCACTTCGACAGCACATAAGACCCGATGAGCGTATTCATGGAATCTTCCTTGAATCTGGTAGTAAACCTAATATCGTCCCAGAGCACTCATCCATGGAATGGTACGTCCGCTCAAAGAATGCCAAGAGTTTGGAACCCTTAAAAGAACGCGTACTCAACTGCCTTGAGGCAGGTGCCATGGCCACCTCATGCACCATGTCGCATGATTGGATTGAACCTTACTATGCAGACATGATTGATAATGAAACAATCTGTACTCTCTATTCAACCAACGCATCACGCCTAGGTCGTCTTTTAATAGAGCCTGATAATGAAAATAAAGTTGTTGGTAGCACAGATATGGGAAATGTGAGCTACATCGTTCCATCAATACATCCGATGATCGAGGTAGCGCCACATGGAGTTCCTATTCACACGCCAGATTTTGCCAATTATGCTAGAAGTGAAGCCGGAGATAAGGCAGTCATTGATGGTGCAAAAATTATGGCAATGACAGTGGTTGACTTGTGGGGACAAAAGACAAATTTTGAGAAAGCGCATCTAGAGTTCCAGCAAGCATTTCAAACAACTTAAATAAATTAGATCTACTCTAAAGGGGTGTAAATGGAACTTGTTTACAGGGTTCTATGGTCAGATAAGCAAGAGGGCCTGTTTCCATCTGTTGAACATACTTTTCAGGACTGGACTGGAGATGTTGCCCATGAAGTCATCTCAGTTTCAGATGAAGAATTCCAAATTAAAGAATTTCGAAGAAAGGCTCAAGGTGGGAACAGAACAACCTTAAGAGTGGTTTCCCAAAAGGGAGAGCAAATGATTTGGGTAGATGTGGAAAATGAAAATCATAATGGTGATTTGAGCGAGTTAGAGCACCCAAGAGAATTGGTAACTTCGCTCATTAAGACTTCGGAGAATTCTGGAGGAAATCCAAAACGGGGAAAATCTGAATTTCATATGTTGTTGCCTCGACCTACTGACACAAATATTTCACATTTCGTCAAGGAAATATTTAATTCTGAAAGGCCCATCTCTATTATTTGCATTGCTCAAGACCCACTTCATGAAACGGGGAAAACTATTCAAATGGCAAGAGCTATAGCGGAAGGTTATGCAGGTGTATCCCAAGTTCTTTTCTTAGATCAGGGTGGTTTGGCAAGATTCCAAAATTTAGTTGGCTCTAACTATTCTCTAGAGCCAGGAGAATTACGGATCTTTCCTCCAGCAGATCCAGAATTCCGAACTGTCCTAGCAGCTCCTTCGATCCCGGCAAGTGATATTCGCAAAGCCAAATATGAATTGGTCAACAGAAGAGTTTTAAGAACGATACAGCCTTATATGTTGGCTCAACCGCTTCCTGATCTTTGTGAAAATGCCCTGCGACTTCTGCGTGGATTTAATGATCCAACAGATAGGAAAAAACTGGAACGAAAAAATACTGACTTCGAGAATCTGCTAGCTGAAAATCAGAAACTACGTTATAACTTCCGGGACGTATCAGCTGACCTAGAGCACGCTATTGAGGAAATCGAAAACCTTCAGGACCAACTAGCCAGGAAAGATATTCAACGGCGCGAAGCTGAAGAATGGTGGATTCAACGAGCAGATGCACTCGAAGCAAGCCAAGCAGAATCTGAAATGAAACGTGTAGAAATGGAAAAGAGAGCTATCTCTTTCGCATTAAATGAATCTATACAAAAATTCCGTGATGAAGAGACAGAGTCAATAACGTCAGTGAGCGAAGCGCTAACTAAAGGAAAGCAACTACTTGACCATGTAGAAATTGCCGAGAGAGTCTCACTTCGGCTTGATGACTTGGACAATAACCAACGCGCTAAGACGTGGGGTAGAGATATTTGGAAGGCTTTTCTGGCGTTTGAAGCATACGCTCGATCTGGTTTCGCAGGAAACTTTTACCAATGGTGTTCAAGTGGAAATGACTTCTCGTGGTTTTCGCAAAGCACTGCAATTAAAGAATCAGATACCGTCCATAACGATGAGCGCTTATACGCGCAACGCGTGCTGCCGGTTACAGCCGATGTGGACCCGAGGGGCAAAATCTTCATGGAATCTCATCTAAAGTTTCGAGGCTCGATGGCTCCTAGGCTCTATTTCTTTGATGACACCAAAGGAAAGACTCGGAAAGTGCATATTGGAGGAATTGACCCGCATAGTCGATGGGAAAATACGACCACTTAATCAAAATCGGATTCTGCACCCTTATGCCTTCGTAGTGAAACGTTTCTGAAGAGCCCCTAATAACGTTAATGAGGCTAATCCTGCGATGATGATGAGAGCGATAAGTCCTCCAGACGTACCAGTAGAACCAGAACTTGAAACAGTGGTATCAACGATTGCATAGGGTTCGAAACCTGGTTTCGGATCAAGAATATCAAAATTCCAGATAAGCGTTGTGCCTCTGATTTCATCTGCATTCTGTTCAAGAACTTCGCCTGCAAT
>CETH01003492.1_pt1 | contig 21167 bp, 27 predicted proteins | sample 361461 | NCBI WGS metagenome assembly CETH01 (sample SAMEA2622695, study PRJEB7988) | marine metagenome | isolation source: saline water (ENVO:00002010), including
ATTAAAAATCACCTATTATATAACTTCCGATAATTAATGGTTATCGGAATATATTATGAATGAATTAATAACTGATGTAAAAAGTTTAGAAATTGAAACTTTAAAAAATTTAAAAAATTCAAAAGCATCCAATACATTAAGAGCTTATCAATCTGACTTCAAAGATTTTTCTGCATTCTGCTCAAAAAATGCCTTTTCTTCAATGCCAACTCAACCAAAAATTATTGCTCTTTACATAACTCAACTTTCTAAAAAGTCGAAATTTAGTACACTAAAACGCAGAATAGCTTCAATAAGTGTTATCCATAAACTTAAAGGGCAATATCTTGATACCAAGCATCCGATTATAATGGAAAATTTACATGGAATTAAAAGAACTTTAGGCTCAAGACAAAAAGCAAAAAAACCAATATTAATCAATGATTTAAAATTAATAATTAAAGCAATAGATGAAAAAAAAATAAGGGATAAAGCATTAATTTTATTAGGTTTTGCAGGTGGTTTTAGAAGATCAGAGTTAGTCAATATACTACACGAAGATATAGAATTTGTACCTGAAGGAATTAAGATACTTATTAAAAGATCTAAAACAGATCAATCTGGTGAAGGAGTTATAAAGGCTATCCCCTATTTTGATAATAAGGAATTTTGTCCAGTTTTAACTCTTAAAAATTATATAAATAAAAAAATTTCTAAAAACATCCTAGACAAAGTTTTTGAAATTTCAGATAAATCAGTTGCACTTATAATAAAAAAATATGCAAAAAAAGCAGGATTAGACCCATCAAGATACGCAGGACATAGTTTAAGATCTGGTTTTGCTACTACAGCAGCTGAATTTGGAGCTGAAGAAAGAAATATTATGGCTATGACAGGTCACAAAACTACTCAAATGGTAAGAAGATATATTCAAGAAGCAAACTTATTCAAAAATAACGCTTTAAATAAACTGAAGATTTAAATCGACAGCCAATCATTAGGCCAAAAGTTTTCGTTATTTGATGGATTAATATTAGATGGTCTAGTACATATCTTATTTGAATTGTCATTTAAGTAAGCCCCCCACCAATGAAATGATGAAGGTCCAACTATAAAATGTTTACAATATCTAAACATATTGAAATCATTAATCGTATCAGATTTAACTAAAGTATAATTTATGATATCGATTTTATTTATCAAATTTTCAATATCATTATGATCATTTGTCCAGATAAAATACTCAGGATTAGATATTTTAGTATTAATTAAATGAATTGATTTATTTATATAGTTAATTATATGTTCAGTGAAAATTTTTGATTTTTCAATATTTTCATTAGATTTTAAATTTATTTGGTCTGAATATCTATTTCTTCTTATATGTAAAGATACAGAATTTGTGTTTTTCATTTTATTAATTATTGGATTTGTTATTTGAACAACATTACTTTTAGGTGTAAAAATTTTTTTTAAATCAGACTTATATTCATTGAAATATTTATAATTTTCAAAATTACCTTGTATATACAAATTGTCTGAAATTTTATCTTTTTCAAGATTAATATTTATAGGATATTTTACACCTCTAATCTTTTTTTTTTTCTCTATTAAAAACTTTTTTTTAACAGAAAAAAAATCTAAAAATAAATCTATCTTCTTTTTAAATCTTTTAAAACTTGTGTCAAAAATCATATTATTGTGTGCAATATTTCCCTCTAAATTAAAATTATCAAGCATATACTTTTGATGCTTTCTCAATAAATTCTTTTTTTTTGAAAAACCACTTTTATCATCTATGAATAAATCATAATTGAATTTTTTAGATATTGAATGAGCAAAAGCGTACATAAATATTTGATTTCCAAGCCCTTCAGATATTTCAACGGTTAATTTTTTGTTCATCTAAAAAATCTTGTAATAAAATAATTAAATTTACTAAAAAAGTAATCTATGTAGTAATTGAAATTCTTAAAGGGTTCTTTCAATGGACCATCGTAAAGATTTCCTCTTTTTAAATAATGTTTAGTAAAAAACTCTACAGTAATTTTCCACTTGATAAGGAATGTTTTTTTTCCATTATTTCGATTTATTTCTTTATTTTTTCTAGTAGTAACAGAACCAAAATGGTAAATTCTAGAATTTGCCACGTTTTTGAAAATCCTATTTCCTTCCTTCCAAAGTTTCATATTTAGATCAGGATCCGAAGCAAAGCCTGGATTAAATTCTTCACTAAAACCACCAACTTTCTCCCATAATTTTCTTGGAATAAGATGTGGTGCCCAATGACTACCTTGAAGATCAATAAAATTTAATGTTTTATAATTCTTTAGTAGTTTTTCTTTATCAAAATTTTCAATATTGTCTCCACAATTAAATTGTATATGTTGTAAACTTCCTTTAACAGCTCCCGAAGCAGCAATATGAGTTAATGAAAGATAAAATTTATCATCATCTATTGTATTAATTTCTTTGATTAGTTCTGTGTCCCAATTAGGTAAAAAATACATATCGTCATGTGAATATAAAACAAAATTTTTAGAGCTTTTTTTGTATGCGGTGTTAACACCTGAGCAAAGTCCTATATTTTTATCAGATTTTGTAAAAAGAATATTTTCAGTTTTAAGATAATTTTCAGTTTGATGATCAATACCATTTAAATGTACAATTAACTCATGTTTAAAAGATGAATTTTCTTTAATAGAGTCTAAAGTTAATTTACAATAATTAAAGTTTTTAAATGTTGGTATAATTATAGAAAATTCCATTTGAAATAATTTAATAGAGTTAATTATTACAATTTAATTAAAAAAAAACTATAAAATTATATAATTTAAATTTATGAAAAATTTTTATTTATTAATAATAATTTCGGCAATACTAATATTAACTTTCAACATTTATTTATCAATAGTTATAAGAAAATTTATTTTTCTTACAAAAATCAGAAATTCACTAATATACCTTGTATCCTCATTATTTCTTTTTATCTTTTTAGATTTCTATGTATATAAATTTTTAGGACATGGATTCCCTTCAAGCATAAGTGAAGAATTATATGAGAGAGCACCCTCTCCATATGATATGTTTGCAGGAAAACCAAACTATAACGATCATAATAGTGATGGATTTAGAGGTAACGAATTTGTAAATTATGAAAAAGATACTCTTCAAATTGCTTTTTTTGGTGGTTCAACAGGTTATAATGGAAATCCTCCAATATCAAATATTATACAAAAAAATTTAGAGCCAAAATTTAAAGTCAAAACTTACAATTTTTCTTCTGTCTCATCAAATCATAATCAACATTTACACAGGTTATTAAAGTATTCAAATTTAAAATTTGATTTGGTTATTTTTTATGGGGGTTTTAATGAGACAATCCAAACTTATTTATATGATCCAAGGCCCGGATTCCCCTTTAATTATTGGATACGAAATGAATTAGATAAAATCAATTATTTACTTTTGAAATATTCCTCTATTTATGCTGAATATGAAAAGTATACAGGAAAAATTTCCAATCTTCACAATATCAAAAAAGATGTTAATTATTTAGATGATGTATGGTTAGACAAACTAATATATAATTATGAACAAACTTTGTTGAAAGCCAATTCATTATCTAAAAATTTTATAAACAGTAATCTTTGTCAATCAACAAATTTTGTAGCTTTTTTACAGCCTATTTCAAAATTAAAATCAGATAATTTTTCAAAAAAAATAATATCTAAAATAAATGAACACTTTATAAATAAAGAAATTTTAATTGATTTATCAAATTTAGTAGATGAAAGTGTGTTTAAAGACTCTGTGCATATAAATCAAGATGCAAAATTTATTATTTCTGATTTTATCACTGAATACATTAATAAAAATTTTTTAGATAATTGTAATTAGAAATATATGTTTGACTAGAATTAATCTAAAATTTTTTTAATTAATTATAAAGTCTAATCAAAGTTGGAAATTTAAGAATATTTTTATTTTTTTTAAATATTGATAAACAATTTTTTGCGTTTATTTCTGTTGTTTTATGAGTAATTATTACAATTGTTGCTTTTTTCTTTTTCTTATCGGGTGTTTGAATTATTCTTTTTACTGAAATTTTATATTTTGCCAATCGATTTGAAATTAAAGATAAAACACCTTGTTTATCCTTAACTTCAAATTTTAGGTATAAAGAATTAGTGTAGTTATCTTTATTAAATGTTTTGATATTTTTCCTTTTATCATTAGATATACCAAAGGGATATTTTATGTTTCCACGTAAAATAGAAAATAGATCTGATAATAATGATGATGATGTAGGTCCTGGTCCAGCACCCTCCCCTTGCAATACACTTTCACCTACAGGCTTTCCTTCAGTTATAACAGCATTCATAACCCCATTTACATTTCCTATATAAGTATTTTTTCCAACTAAACACGGATGTACTGCTTCAAATAATTGATTATTGATAATCTTTGAGATTCCTAAAAGTTTAATTCTTAGTCCTAATTGATCTGCAATTTTAATATCATCTAATTTAATATTTTCTATGCCTTCCATTATACAGTTATTTTTAGAAATCTGTATATTAAAAGCGAGAGCCGATAAAATTCTAATTTTGGCAAAAGCATCAAATCCATTTAAATCTAATTTAGGATTACCTGGCTCTGCATAACCAAGATTTTGAGCTTTTTTTAAAACTTTATCAAAACTTTCATTACTATTTTCCATTTCTGTTAAAATATAATTTGTTGTTCCATTTAGAATTCCATATATTTTATTGATCTGATTTGTAGTTAAACCTTCTTTTATAGTTCTAAGTATGGGTATTCCACCAGCAACGGAAGCTTCAAATTCTAAATTGACTTTATTTTTTTCAGCTAATTTAGCTAGATGATCACCATGTTTTGCTATTAAAGCTTTATTAGGTGTTATTACATGAATTTTATTTTTTAATGCTGTTTCAACTATTTTTTTTGAAATACCATCTGATAAACCAATACATTCAAACAAAATATCAATCCTATTTTTCTTTAGTATATGAAAAGGATTTTTATAAAAAATACTTTTTTTTATAGGGAAACGTCTTTTTTTATTTATATTTTTTGCTGATATAGCTACTACGTCTATTTTTTTTCCAGTTTTCTTATGAATTACTTTTTTTTTGATTTTAAGTTCATTATATAGATAGATTCCGATTTGACCTAATCCTATTATAGCAATTTTAACATTATCATTCATTAGTCTAAATTTGGATATTTACTATTTTTACTATACTCATTTATATAAATAAAATACTCATCAAATGTTAATGACATTAAATCATTAGACTTATCAAGTATTATTTTGAGTTTTTCATTATAAGCTCTTTTTTTTACTTCATCATTAAAAGAACAATTAGACAAAACAATTAAAAAAGATATTAAAAAAAACTTTTTCATACTAATCCAGTTTTAATAGGAAAATTAAATTTTATATTAAAATTTTGTATAGCTTGACCAGCGCCACCTTTTATAAGATTATCAATAGTGGATAATATTATCAACTTTTCTTTATTTTTTGACTTACAAATAGAGATGTAACAATAGTTTGTATTAATTACATTATTAGTACTTAAAAGTTTATCTTTTTTAAGTACCTTTATGAAAAATTCATTTTTATAAAATTTTGATAAAGTGTTAATGATTTTATTTTGATTAACTCCTTTTTTAAGATCAACATAAATAGTGCTTAGAATACCTCTAAACATTGGAATTAAGTGGGGAGTAAAATCAAATTTCACTTTATTAGAATATTTTGTTAACATTTGCTGTATTTCAATATTGTGTCTATGATAAGCAACTCCATATGCACTTAAAGATTCATATAAATTATTATTTTTATATTTTTTGTGCACACCTCTTCCAGCACCAGAATAACCTGATTTTGAATCAATTATAATATTATTTGTTTTAATTAATCTTTTTTTAATTATTGGTATTAAGGGTAAAAGTATTGAAGTTGGATAACATCCTGGACAAGAAATTATACTTTTATTCTTAATATTTTTACCATTTATTTCTGGTAAAGAATAGATACTTTTATTTATATTATTTTTTGCTTTGTGTTTTTGTTTATACCATTTTGTATAATCTGAACTTTTTTCAAGTCTAAAATCTGCAGCAAGATCTATTAATGTAATTTTTTTGTTTAAAGATTTAGAAATTTCCTGTGCTTGTCCATTAGGAAGCGCTGTAAAAATTACGTCTACATTATTCAGATATTTTTTATTAAATTTAGTTATTTTGGGTAAATTTTTAGATTTTAAAGATTTTTCAAAAAAAGAAATTTTTTTCCCAACAGAATTATTTCCACATAGATATTTAATTTTTACATATTTGTGTTTAATAAGTAATTTTATTAATTGAATACCTATATACCCAGTTGATCCAGCAATTAGTATATTTAGCTTTCGCATATAATATTTATAGCAGTTAATTAGTAAAAAAAAATTATCTTTTAGAAAATTGAAAACTTCTTCTGGCTTTTTTTCTACCAGGTTTTTTTCTTTCAACGGCTCTTGAGTCCCTGGTCGTTAATTTTTCAGTTTTCAGCGTAGATTTGAGATTTTGATCAAACTGAACTAGAGCCTTTGAAATACCGTGAACCATTGCTCCAGCTTGGCCTGTTGGCCCACCACCTTTTACATTGCATCGCACATCATAATCTGTTGGTTGTTTAATTAACTCAAAAGGTCTTATAATTTGCATTTTATGGTTATCATTTGAAAAATATTCATTGTACAATTTTCCATTTACATAAATTTTCCCAGATCCTTTTTTTACCCACACTTTTGCTATTGAAGTTTTTCTTCTACCAGTGGCATACTTACTATCTTTGAAATCTAATTTCAATTTTGGTTTTTTCATGTTTGACTGAGTATTTTGCATATTAATTTCTTATTGTATTTTTGTTATTTAATTTACTTAATTCGATGACTTTTGGATTTTGTGAAGAATGTGGATGGTCATTACCAGCATAAATCTTGAGTTTAGTTAATTGTTTTTTTCCTAAAACTCCCCCAGGTAACATTCTTTTAACAGCTAGTTTAAGTACTTCACCAGGTTTTTTATCATAAAGTTTTTCTGGTGTTGTTTCTTTAATGCCACCAGGATGACCAGTATGCCTAAAATATTTCTTGTTCTGAAATTTCTTACCTGTAAATTTTATTTGTTCAATGTTTTTTACTACAACAAAATCACCATCATCCATATGAGGAGTATAAGTAGTTTTATTTTTACCTCTTATAATTTTAGATATAACTGTAGCTAGTCTACCAACAACCGCATTTTTAGCGTCAATTTCGTACCAAGATGAGGAAATTTGATCTTTTTTTATGAATTTTGACATTGTGCCAGGATTAATACTATTAATTATTTCAAAGTCAATTTGATATTTGCCTTGTAAAACGTCTATATTATGTTAAAAAAATACTGCCGATTTGATCCTATTGCGGGCATATAACTGCTAAAAAGGAAACTTTCATAAAAAAATCGGTAGGCATTTGAACTGTATTGTGCGCCTAACATAATGTTAAAGCACTAAAAAAGGAGTAAAATGACGAAAAAAAGAAAAAATCCAGAAACCATTGCTATTCATGGTGGGGATTATAGAAGCGATCCAGCTACCAATGCTGTAGCAGTTCCAATTTATAGAACAACATCTTATCAATTTAAGAGTGTAGAGCATGCAGCCAATCTATTTGCTCTAAAAGAATTTGGAAATATTTACACAAGAATAATGAACCCAACAAATGATGTATTAGAAAAAAGAATAGCTGCTTTAGAAGGAGGTTTAGCTTGTTTAACTGTATCTTCTGGTCAAACAGCTTCATTGTTTTCTGTATTAAATGTTGCTCAAGCCGGAGACAATATTGTAAGTTCAACAGATCTCTATGGAGGAACTGTATCTTTGTTCACTCATACATTGAGTAAACTTGGAATTGAAATAAGATATGCAGACCCAAAAGATCCTAAAAACTTTGAAAAAAAAATAGATGATAAAACTAGGGCTTTTTATGGAGAAACCTTACCTAATCCTTATTTACGGGTATTTCCAATTAAAGAAGTTTCAGACATAGGAAGAAAATATAACATTCCTCTTGTAATGGATAATACAGCGGCACCAGTAATATGTAATCCAATAGAACATGGAGCTACTATAGTAATTCATTCTCTTACAAAATATATTGGAGGACATGGTACTGCAATAGCAGGAAGTATTGTTGATAGTGGAAATTTTGACTGGACAGCAGATCCAAAAAGACAACCGTTATTTAATGAACCTGATGCCAGTTATAATGGAGCAGTTTGGGGTAAAGTAGTACCAGAACTTACAGGAGCAAACATACCTTTTGCTGTAAGAGCTAGGGTTTGTTTATTAAGAGACCTAGGTTCATCATGTTCACCTGATAATGCTTTTGCTATTATTCAAGGTCTGGAAACAGTTGCTCTTAGAATGAAGCAGCATTGTACTAATGCTGAACATGTTGTTAACTTTCTAAAAAAACATAAAGAAGTAAACAAAGTTATTTATTCTACAGAGCATGATAAACCTATTGCTGAAAGAGCCAAAAAATATCTAAGTGGTGGTAATGGACCTATGGTTGGTATCGAATTAAAAGGTGGAATTGAATCTGGAAAAAAGTTTATAGAGTCTTTAAAGATGTTTTATCATGTGGCAAATATCGGTGATGCTAGAAGTTTAGCTATTCACCCTGCTAGCACAACACATAGTCAATTAAATGAAAAAGAATTAGCTGCCTCAGGAGTCACGCAAAATTATGTCAGATTGTGTATTGGGTTAGAACACATTGATGATATAGTTGAAGACTTAGATCAAGCTTTAAATAAATCATCAAAAGGTAATCTTAAAGCAGTAAGTTAGTTAGTGGTTTCTTTATATTTTAAAATGTAAAGTAAATATATTGTTGAAAGAATTATAAAAATTGAATTTATCTGGTGTAAGGATGCATATAAAATTTTTACTCCAGATAAAAGTGTGATTATTCCTAATCCAATTTGTATCAGTAAACTTATTCCAATAACCATAATCGGTAAACGTATAGACCGACTTGTGCTTTTAAAAGATACAATCAATATATAAAGATAAATAATTAAAATCAAATAGGCTAATGTTCTATGTAAAAATTGTACTATCGAAGGATTATCAAAAAATGCTATACTGAAAAATTCATTAAGCCTACTATCATCAGGAAAAAAAGAAGTACCCATTAAAGGCCAAGAGTTATACATTTTTCCTGCATCCATCCCAGATACAAATGCACCTATTATTAATTGTAAAAATAACAAAAATAATAAAAATCTAACTGAATTAAATTTAAACGGGGTTTCGATCTTTCTTAAATTAGCTAATTCAAGATATCGCCAAAAAACTATCGATAAAATTATAAAAGCTGTAACTAAATGTAATGAAAGTCTGTAATGACTAACATCCAACCTATTAACTAAACCACTAGAAACCATGTACCAACCAATAAAACCCTGAAAACACACTAATAAAAAAATTATTCCATATTTTTTTAATATCCATAAACCATTTTTAAAAGTTAAATAAATCATTGGTAGAAGTACTGATAGTCCAATTATTCTGCCTAGTTGGCGATGCCACCACTCCCACCAAAAAATTACTTTAAATTCACTTAACGACATATTGAAATTTTGTTCTTTAAATTCTGGAATTTCTTTATAAAGATTAAAGTAATCTAACCATATATTATTTGATAATGGTGGAAAAAAACCAACAAAGAGCTCCCATGAAGTTATAGATAAACCAGAATCAGTTAGTCTAGTAAGACCTCCAACAAGTATTATAAGTATTATTAATGCCAATAAGCTTAGTAACCAAACTTTTAATAGGTGATTTAAATGATTATTCTTACTATACATGATTAAATAAATATATTAATTATTATTTAATCCAATTAATTAAATGTCGCCATTAAATAAGATAAAACTAAATAAATTAAGAAATGAATTAGATAAGTTAGATAATTCTTTAATTTATATATTAAAAAAACGAACTAATTTGGTTAAACAAGTACTTTCTTTAAAAGAATATAAAAACGAAATTGTTGATAAGAAAAGAATAGATAAAATTTTAAAAGTAATTAAAAAAAAATCTATCATAAATAAGATTGACCCTAAAATAACGAGAAGAATATGGCTTAATATGATTTATGCCTACATAGATTATGAAAGAAGAAATTTTAAAAAAAAATAATTATTTACTATGTGGTGGAAGTTTTTTTTCAACAAACATTTCATGTTTTCTTGTAACAGGATTATATTTTTTTGCTTTTAATTTAACTTTGGCTTTTTCACCACCTGCAGGTTTCTTAACATAATAAAAAAAAGAACTGTCAGGTTTTGACTCTGGGACTAATCTAACTTTTACGTGTGTTTTTTTTGCCATTTTATTTTAAATTTTTTAAACCTTTTACTATATTAGAAATTTTTTCTAATCTATTTTTTAAATTGCTAGTTCTTATAGAGTTATTTAAATTTTCGTCAAGTTTTAAAGCATCTTTATCTTCTAATATTTTTTTTACTCCATTTATAGTCATACCTTGAACTTTTAAAAGAAAATGGACTTTTTTTAATAATTCAATATTTTTTTTATCATAATATCTTCTATTTCCATTGAATACTTTTGGTTTTATTTGTTTAAATTCTTTTTCCCAATATCTTATTGTGTGTGTTGGTATAGAATGACCTTTTTTTGATTTAAGCCCTATAATTTTAACTACTTCACCTATCGTTCTATAAGCATTATCATTTTTACTCATTGTTATTAAAGTTTATTAATTCTTTAAACTCTTTTGATGGTTTAAACAAAGTAACATACCTTTCAGATATTTGTTTTACTTCTCTTGTTTTTGGATTTCTTCCAATTCTTGATTTTTTTTTTCTAATTGAAAAGGTTCCAAATTTTGATATTTTAATTTTTTTTTCTTTTATTAAATTAGATATTATTAAAGAAAAAAATTCATCAATTAAACTTTCTGAAATTTGTTTTGAAAACCCTAGCTGCATATAAACAGAATTAACTATATCTTTTTTAGTTAAGTTTATTCTCATTTATTAGATATTATTATTAATCTTATCTATCAAATTACCCTTTATTATTCTATTACAAACGTCTAACGAATTAGAAAAACCAATATAATCTGTCCCACCATGACTTTTTACTACTGGTGAGTCTAAACCAATAAAAATTGCACCATTATATAATCTAGGATCTAATCTTTTTTTAAATTTTTTTAGATTATAATAATTTAATAAAGATGAAATTTTTCCTATAATTGTGCCACCTAAAGTTTTTTTTAATTCATCAGTTATAAAATTAGCTGTTCCCTCAGCTGTTTTTAAGGCAACGTTCCCAGTAAAACCATCTGAAACAATAACATTAACTTCTCCATTCATGAGATCGTTACCTTCGATATAACCTGCAAAATCAAAATTATCATTTTTTTTTTCATTTAGTATCTGGAAAGTTTCTTTAATAATTTCATTACCTTTTAATTCTTCAGATCCAATATTGAGTAAAGCCACATTTGGATTTTCTGATGGATATAAGGATTTATAAAGTGATGCTCCCATAATTGAAAAATCAACTAAATTTTTTGAATTACATTCAATATTAGCTCCTAAATCTAAAACTACACTCATTCCTTTCTTATTTGGCCATAATGCGGATAATGCAGGCTTATCTATATTTTCAATCATTTTCAAATTTAATTTTGCAATGACTAATAAAGCACCTGTATTACCTGCTGAAATTACTATATCAGTTTCTTTTTTTTTAACACTTTCAATTGATAACCACATACTTGTATCTTTGCCCCGTTTAGCAGCTTCTAAAGGACTGTCAGTACTTTTTACAATTTTATCTGTATTTATTATCTCATAATATTTATTATCAATTTTATTTGAAATACAATTTTCAATTTGTTCTCGGTTACCAAAAATTTTAAAAAAATTTTCTTTATTTTTCTTATGATTATGAATTAAGCCATCAATCACTTTTTTTGGAGAGCCGTCACCACCCATTGCATCTACTGCAATTTTAATTAGATCTTTCATTTTTGAAATATTAATAATTATTCTTCAGGGTCTAGTACTTGTCTACCCTTATACATGCCTGTTTTTAAATCTATATGATGTGAAAGTCTATATTCACCAGATTTTTTATCTTCAACAATATTTTTTGCAGTAAATTTCATGTTTTGAGCACGTCTCATTCCTGTTCTAGATGGAGTTTGTTTTCGTTTTGGTACAGCCATAATTATGGATTAATTACACTTTTTAAAAAATAATTCAAATTTTTTTTTGATAAATTGTTATAAAAATCATCAAAATAATCAATTAAATAATCATTTTTTTCGAGATTACCTAAAAATGAAGATAACTTATTTTTTTTTTCAATTTTTGAGTAATTTTCCCAAAAATGAATATCTGATAAAATTGAGTGAAATAAATTAATGTAATTTTTCATTTTTTTGTTAATAGACTGATCTCCATAGCCTATTTCACGTATTGATAATTCTAATTGTCTAAAATTAAAATCATAAATTTCTTGAAGAATTTTAGAGTTTTTTTCATTTTTATAAACCTTTAAAAAAAAAGCAAAGTGTAATAAAAAAAAAATTAATCTATCAGAAAATGTATCCTGTTTAATAAAACCTTTATATAGATTTTTATTTGTGGTTAATTTGATAAAATTATTATAAATATTAATATAATTTATGTTCATAAAAAAATTTTTATATATATTATTTTTTATTATTTTAACACAATGTTCTTTAAATAAAGTAATTTTACATCATGGAGTGCATAATTTAGAACAAAAACAAACAAAATTGAGAATAAATTATTCTAATAAAAATGATGTATTGAGCTTAATTGGACCCCCATCAACAAAAAGCACTTTTGATAATGATGTCTACATCTATATTGAAAGAAAAACAAGTAGCTCTAAATTAACAAAACTTGGTAAAAAAAAATTACTATCTAATAATGTTTTGGTTCTTGAAATTAATAAAGATGGAATACTGCAAAATAAAGAGTTTTATAATCTTAATGATATGAAAGATATAAAATTTGATGATGAAATCACGTCTGTAAATTATTCAAAAAAATCTTTTATATATAATTTTTTATCTTCTTTAAGACAAAAAATAGATGACCCTTTAGGTAAAAAAAGAATAAAAAACTAACCTGCTATTACTGCCAATAAAAGTAAAGCTACAATATTCGTAATTTTAATCATTGGGTTAACAGCTGGACCAGCGGTATCTTTATACGGATCTCCAACAGTATCACCTGTTACTGCTGCTTTATGTGCTTCTGAACCTTTTCCACCATGATTGCCATCTTCGATATATTTTTTTGCATTATCCCATGCACCTCCACCAGCAGTCATAGAGATTGCTACAAATAAACCGGTAATAATTACTCCCAATAACATTGCACCAACAGAAGCTAATGCAGCTACTTGCCCACCAATGGAAAATATAATGAAATATAAAACTATTGGAGATAAAACTGGTAATAAAGATGGAATAATCATTTCTTTAATTGCAGCTACAGTTAATAAATCAACAAGTTTAGCATAATCAGGTTTTTGTTTTCTTTTCATTATGCCAGGGAATTTCTTAAATTGTCTTCTAACTTCTATAACAACAGCACCACCTGCTCTGCCAACAGCTTGCATACCCATGGATCCAAATAAATAAGGGAGCATACCTCCTATCAATAAACCAACTACAACATATGGATTTGATAAATCAAAAGTAACAACAATACCTTCAAGATTTGAACCAACTTCTTTAGAAAAATGTTTGATATCTTCAGTATAAGCAGCAAAAAGAACTAATGCTCCTAATCCAGCTGAACCAATAGCATATCCTTTTGTCACTGCTTTAGTGGTATTTCCTACGGCATCTAAAGCATCAGTTGTTTTTCTAACACTATTAGGCAATTTAGACATTTCTGCAATACCTCCAGCATTATCTGTTACAGGACCATAAGCATCAAGTGCCACTACCATTCCAGCTAAAGCTAACATTGTAGTAACTGCTATAGCAATACCATATAAACCTGCAATATGATTTGTTAATAAAATTCCACCAACAATTATTAATGCTGGAATTGCAGTAGCTTCTAAAGAAATAGCTAAACCTTGGATTACATTTGTTCCATGACCAGTAGTTGATGAGCCTGCAACACTTCTAACTGGTCTGTAATTTGTACCAGTATAATATTCTGTAACCCAAATTAACAATCCTGTTATAACTAAGCCTATAACTCCACAATAATATAAGTCCATTCCATTAAATGATTTGTTGTTTAAATCATATGAATTTTCAAGACCTAAAACAAAATCAGTTACTGGATATAATATAGCTAATGAAGTTAAAGCAGAAACAACAAAACCTTTATATAAAGCTCCCATTACATTTTTACTTTTTCCTAACTTAACAAAAAAAGTTCCAATTATTGATGTTATGATACAAGCACCACCGATTGTTAAAGGATAAATCATCATTGACATATCACCTGGAAAGAAAATCGAGGACAAAACCATTGTTGCAACTATTGTAACTGCATAAGTTTCAAACAAATCAGCAGCCATACCTGCACAATCACCAACATTATCTCCAACGTTATCAGCAATCACAGCTGGATTTCTTGGATCATCCTCTGGTATACCAGCTTCAACTTTTCCAACTAAATCTGCACCAACATCTGCTCCTTTTGTAAAAATTCCACCGCCTAATCTTGCAAATATAGAAATAAGAGATGCACCAAAACCCAAGGCCACAAGTGCGTTAACAATTTCCCTTTCATTGACATTAAATTTTAATAACAAGTAATAATAAACTGCAATTGATAAAAGTGCTAAACCTGCCACCAACATTCCAGTTACAGCACCAGATTTAAATGCAACTGAAAGACCGCTAGCTAACCCTTTTCGAGATGCCTCTGCAGTTCTTACATTTGCTTGAACCGAAACCAACATTCCAACATAACCTGCTATACCAGATAATGTAGCGCCAATTAAATAACCTAATCCAACTAGTGGGCTAAAAGCAACACTTACAATTACTAAAACAACAACACCAACTATTGCTATAGTTTTATATTGTCTTGCTAAATAAGCTTTAGCACCAATTTGAATAGCTGATGCGATTTCTTGCATTTTTGAATTACCTGCACTTGAGTTTAAAATATTTTTTCCTGTAAAATATCCATAAATGATTGATAAAAATCCTGCCGCAATTGTATATAAAAGAATAGTTTCGACTGTTGAGCTCATATAGACCTTAATTATGTTGTTGGTTGTTAGTTTTAAAAGCCGGACAATACAAAAAAAAGTATAAAACGCAATGATTAACTTTTAAAATTTATGATAATAACCTTTACTTTTAAGGGTAATTTTCTTATTTTTTTCATCAATAATTTGAGATTTTTGTTTGATTGCACAAATTTTTCCTATTTTTGAAATCTTAATGCCTAGAGATTTACTTATTTTAGAGATGATTCTAGATTTTGATGGAGGTGCAGTAAATAATATCTGATAATCATCACCACGAGATACAGAGGAAATCTTTTTTTTAATAATTTTCAAATTAATTAATTTATTAAGATTTTTAGATATTGGAATATTCTTTATAAAAATTTTATAAGAAAGTTTTTGTCTATTAATTAGCTTTTCTAAATCTGAAACTAGTCCATCAGATATATCAATGGAAGTATTTGCTAAAAAGATTAATTTTTTAGCAAATCTAACATGTAATTTTGGCTGAAAATATTTATTTATGAAATAGTTAGATAGGTTTTTACTTAAATTGATTTTTCTTTTTAAAATCTGTAAACCAATAAAACTATCACCCAGATTATCAGTCACGTAAATATCATCATGAAGCTTTGCATTATTTCTACAGACTATTTTATTTGAAAAACCAACTGACGTTATCGTAAAACTTAATTTTTTTGAAAAAACAGTGTCACCACCACCTAAGAAAATAGAATACTTTTTTTGTTCTTGTTTCAATGTTTTTGAAATCTTTTCAAGATTCTTTCTAGAAAAAGATTTTTTATCTCCTGAACCAGAAATAAAATAATATTTAGGAATAACACCTTTACAAATTAAATCAGAAATTGAGGATCTTAAAATTTTTTTGATAACGAGTTCCGGGTAGTCAAAATTGATAAAATGTGTCCCTTCTATATATGAGTCTACGGAAATAACTATTTTTTTTGACTTATCGAAAAAAACATCATCATTTAAATCTAAAGCACTATTGTTTTTTTTTGATAGTTTAGAAAAATATCTATTAATAATTTCAAATTCGTGCATTGGCTAATCTTATTTTCTTTGCAATGTTATCTAATAAAGCGTTAAGATATTTTGTTTGAGACTCATCTAAAAAAAAGTTGGATGCATTAAGATATTCTTTTATGATGATTTTTATTGAAACATTTGGTTTATATAAAAGCTCAAAAGTAGCTGATTTTAATATTACTTGAAATAGTTTATCTAAATTATTAAATCTAAATTTCTCACCTAAATTTTTATCTAATTCTGCTGTTAAAATTTCATTTCTTTCAATTGTACCTGAAACTACATCTTTAATAAATTTTTTAAATCTATGTTTTGGAAAATCTAAGATTTCCTCATTATTAAAAAATTTTCCGTACAATTTTTGAATGATGATAACTCTTGGATTATTTTTTGGACTATAAAAAGTTTTCATTTTTGTGATAAAACTGATACAATTGCTTTAGCAGCTTCAGCACCCTTTTTTTTTCTAGCTCTAGCTTGTTTCATATTCAAACAAGTAATAATTCCGTTACCAATTGGTTTTTTTGAATTAATAGATAAATTCATAATTGCATTTGTTGTAGCTTCTGAAATGAAATCAAAATGAGGAGTTTGTCCTTTTATTACACAGCCAAGAGCAATAAAAGCATCATATTTTTTTAGATTTTTAGAAATTGTTACTGGAATCTCAAAAACTCCTGGGACTGATATGATTTTTATCTTTGCGTCTTTAGGTATTATATTTAAAGCACTTTTTATTAACCCTGACGAAATATCTTGATAATAATTTGCTACAACTATTAAATAATTTTTTTTCATTATATCAGCTCTTGTTTAGTTATTTTTATATCATAACCTTCTAAACCAATAACCTTTTTTGGTGATTTTGTAATTAATATCATTTTCCTAATTTTTAAATCTTTAATTATTTGAGCTCCTATTCCATAATTTCTGATTAATTTATCATTACCTTTTTTATAAAAATCTTTATTTTTATAATCTTTGAGTGTTTGAGTAACAGATTTAAGGTTAGTATCTTTAATAAAAACTAATACACAATTATGAAATTTTTTAAAATAATTTAATGTTTTATTGAATGAATTTGGTAATTGTTGATTAATAAGATAATTTTGAACTACATTCGATGAAATTACTCTTACTCTAGGTATTATTCCTTTTTTAAAGGAACCTTTAACAAGAGCAAAATGTTCGGATCCATCTAACAAATTTTCATAAATTTTAATCTTATATCTTTGATTTTTGAATTTTATATCAGATGATTTCTTTAATTTAATTAATTTTTCTTTTTTTAACCTATACGAAATTAAATCTTCAATTTTACCAATTTTTAATTTATGTTTATTTGCAAAATCAAATAATTCTTGTCCTTTTGCCATAGTACCATTTTCATTCATTATCTCACATATAACAGCAGAACTATTTTTTTTAGCTAATTTTGAAATATCAACTGAAGCTTCTGTATGTCCAGCTCTTACCAAAACACCTCCGTCTTTTGCAATAATTGGAAAAACATGTCCTGGGGAAACTATATCTCTTTTATTAACATTTTTTTTGGAGGCTATTCGAATAGTACGGGCTCTATCTCTAGCTGATATACCAGTTGTTATTCCTTTTTTTGCTTCGATTGATACTGTGAAAGCAGTTTTATTCCTTGATTGATTGACTGGAGACATCAAGGATAAATTTAATTTTTTAGCCTGGACACTATCTAAAGCCAAACAGATTAAACCTCGACCATATTTTGCCATAAAATTAATATTCTTTGCGCTAGTATCAGATGTAGAAATGACTAGATCACCTTCATTTTCTCTTTTTTCATCATCAACCAAAATAAACATACCACCCTTTTTAGCAATACTAATTATTGATTCTATAGATGAGTAATTACTTTTTTTCATAAAAAAAATTTTTTACATATTTCGAAAGTATATCAATTTCTATATTTACAGAACTTCCTTTTTTATGTTTAGATAAATTCGTTAATGTATAAGTGTGCGGAATTATCCAAATTTGAAAACCTTTTTTTGTAACTTTAGATATAGTCAGAGAAATTCCATTTATAGAAATAGAAGCTTTTTCAATAAGGTTTTTTCTTTCCTTAGAAGTTATTTCAAAGTCAAAAAGATAAGATTTGTCAATTTTTTTTATACTAATAATTTTTCCAACTGTATCGACATGTCCTTGACAAATATGGCCTGATATTTTCTGTCCATATTTAAGTGGAAGTTCCAAATTAATTTGTTCGTTGATCTTGATATATTTAAATTTTGATCTTTTAATCGTTTCATTAGAAAGATAAAATTCCATCATCTTTTTTTTTATAGAGATAAGTGTTAAACAGACGCCATCACATGCAACTGACATACCAATATCTTTATTAGATAATTTAATATCTGATAAAATAAATATATTAATACCTTTTGGTCTTTTAATAATTCTTTTTAAAAAACCTTTATTAAAAATTATTCCGTTAAACATTTTATCTTTTATAAATGGTAATATTGTCTTTGGCTAGATTTGAAGTTATTTTTGATTTAATTTTATAATTATTAGATAAGATATCATTAGAGGTAAAAATAACGTATTTTTTACTTTTTGATAAAATTTTTTGGCTTTTAAATAGGTAAAATTGATTAACTAATTTATGATTAAGCATACTTTTTGTAATTTTATCTCCTCCTTCTACTAATAAATTTCTTGTACCTAATAAAAATAGTTTCTTTAGAATCTTTTTTAAATTAAATCTTTTTTTATGGTTTAATTTACATTTTATTAAAATAATACCTCTTTTTTTTAAGATTTTTAATTTTGAACTCTTAGACGAGCTATGAAAAATTAATGTATTATCTTTTTTTACAGATTTAAAAATAAAAGTATTCAATTTTATATCTAAATTTTTATCTAATATGATTCTTTTTGGAGAATATTTTTCAAAACCTTTTAAACGACAATTCAACCTAGGATTATCAATATTAAGAGTTTTGCTTGAAATCATTATGCTATCATGCTTATATCTTAAATAGTGGGATAACTTGTCACTAATTTTGTTAGTTATTCGATTTGTACCTTCACTAAAAATGAGTTTATTTTTTGAAATAGCTATTTTTGCTGTAACAAATGGGATCTTATTTTTTTTATTTATTATATAAGAATCATAAAGATCTATTGCCTCTTTTTTTAAAAGTCCTATTTTGACGGTAATATTTTTTTTACTTAATATTTTAAAACTCCTCCCTCTTACTCTTTTATCATAATCATTAATTGAATAAAAAACTTCACTAATACCACTTTTAATTATTTTTTTTGTACATGGAGGTGTTTTTCCGTAATGATTACAAGGTTCAAGAGTTATATACATTTTAGATCCAGATAATCCCTGCAATGAATTATTAATGGCATTAGATTCAGCGTGAGGCCTTCCATTAAATCCAGTTTGACCTATAGAAATTATCTTATCATTTTTTACTATTAAGCAGCCAACAGAAGGATTTTCTCCAGTTAAACCTTTACGTGCTTTTGCTAAATTAATAGCAATTTTCATAAAGTTTTTGTCTTTTAATGAGAATTTATCTTTTTTTGTAGACATCTAGTTTGTCCACAAATTGTACAAAATCTTTCTCTTCTCTAAAGTTTCTGTAAACAGATGCAAATCTTACATAAGCAACTGGATCAAGTTCCTTTAATCCTTCCATAACCATGGTTCCAATTGTATTAGTTGAGATTTCACTTTGACCTAATTCTTCTAAAGATCTTGATATACGGCTTATAAATTTTTCAGTAGTTTCAGTATCAATTGGTCTTTTTTTTAATGCAATAAAAATTGACTTTGCAAGTTTGTCTCTATCAAATGCAGACTTTCGTCCATTTTTTTTTATCACCATGATCTCTCTATACTGAACCCTTTCAAATGTTGTAAATCTTGCTCCACAAACACAAAGTCTTCTTCTACGTATTGCTGTTCCATCTTCAGTTGGACGTGAGTCAACAACTGAGGTTTCACCCTTTTTGCATATTGAACAAATCATTTATTTAAATTTTTGTAAATTGGAAAATTAGAACACAAGTTAACAACTTCATTTCTAACCTCATTTTCCACTTTACTATTATTCTCGGGATTTTCAGACAAACCTTTAATAACTTTTGTAATCAACTCTCCAATTTTTTCAAACTCTTTTAAGCCAAAACCTCTTGTCGTTGCAGCTTGAGATCCTAATCTTATACCTGAAGTGATCATAGGTTTCTCAGTATCAAAGGGTATTCCATTTTTATTACAAGTAATATTAGCTCTACATAAACTTTCAGCTGCTAAATTCCCTTTTACATTGAAAGGCCTTAAATCTACTAACATCAGATGAGTATCTGTACCTCCTGAATAAATTTTAAAACCATTGTTCTTTAAAGTTTCAGCTAATATTTTAGCATTTGATAAAACATTTTTTATGTAGGTTTGAAATTCAGGTTTTAATGCTTCAAAAAAACCTGCGGCTTTAGCTGCAATAATATGCATTAAAGGTCCACCTTGATATCCTGGAAATACTGCTGTGTCGAATTTTTTACCTAAGTCAATATCATTTGAAAGAATTATACCACCTCTAGCACTTCTAAAAACTTTATGAGTTGTAGAAGTTACTACATGTGCATAGTCGCATGGATTAGGATAACCTTTTCCTGCTACTAACCCTGAAAAATGAGCCATATCAACCATAAGATAAGCCCCAACTTTGTCAGCTATCTGTCTAAATCTTTTAAAATCAATTACTCTTGAATAAGCACTTCCACCAGCAATTAT
>CETH01163567.1_pt1 | contig 21167 bp, 19 predicted proteins | sample 361461 | NCBI WGS metagenome assembly CETH01 (sample SAMEA2622695, study PRJEB7988) | marine metagenome | isolation source: saline water (ENVO:00002010), including
TTCATTTTCTTGTAGATAATAAGTTTTATAACTTTCTAAAATCGATTGATTAGTAAGCTCAGAGTAGGATCTGAAATTGTGAAAAATTTCGGTTTGTACATTTATAAGTTCGCCTTTGATTAAAAGCACTCCTGTTCCGATAATAACACCCATTACAAGGAGTGAAATATAAACAATAAATTTGGAGCGAATCGAACGCATAAAAATTATTTAGCTTTTAAAAATTTTATATCAATTAAGCCATCTAATCTAGTTTTTAATGAAAAATCTTTTGACAAAGCATAGTAATTTTGATTTTCAAATAGAGGAATCCCCAGCCTTTTTTGGTTTACAAGCTCGGCTAAAGTTTGGAGTTTTTGGATCTTTTGGTTTTCATCTTCAATAGATTTTAACTCTTCTAAAATTTGATCTATTTTGGAATTTGAATATTGGCTAAAATTTAAGTTAGAATCACTTTTTGCAAATGCATTGTAAAAGCTTGTTCCATCTGCAAAATCTGCTTTAAATCCAAACATAATCAAATCAAAATCCGCTAATTTTTCTTGATTGTATTCTGCAAATTCTAAGGGTTGAATTAGAACGTTTAAATTTAAAGTTTGGAATAATTCATTTAAAAATATTTTAAATTTAGAGAATGGTGCTGGAATTGCTAAACTAATTTCTTTACCTTGAAGTTTTTTAATCTTAGCTGAATCTTTAAGATCTTTTAAACTTTGAAGTTCAAAATCAATATTGGGATTGTATCCAAATACACCTTTAGCTAGGAACTGATTGGTGTTTTTCCCCATTTTGGAAGTTAAAACTTCAAAATCAATTGATTTAAATATTTGATAAAAGGTATCTTGAAAAGATTTATCTTTAGCAAGTTTAGATCCGTAATTAAAAAGAATAAAATTACTTGATTGATCTGAATTATTTAAGAGTTGAAATTTTTCAGAATTTAAAATTTGGGTTTCAGGAGAAATTCCATAAAGTGCAACTACTTGATTTTCAAGATTGGCATACTCGATTCTTTTAGCAAATTCGGGAATTGCAAGTAAGTCTAGAAATTTAAAATCTGGTTGAGTTGAATGGTAATTTTGATTGATTTCTAATGCAATTTTATTATCACTTTGTTCAACAAACTTATAATACCCTGTTCCATTTGGAGCGATCTCTAAATTGTCTATTTTTTGGAATTTAGCAATTGGAATCAAAGTAAATTTATGAAAAACAAAAGGATCTTCTTGATTTAAATTTAATCTAAAAGTTAGATCGTCAATTACCTCTATGGACTTAAAAGTGCTTAAAATTTCCGATAAATTGCTTTGAGTTTTAAGAACTTCAAAAATATCCTTGATACTTCGAGAAGTTAAATCGGCATCATTATGAAACTTCACATTTGGTTTTAATTTAAACTCAACTGTTAGAGGATCAATTTTCCCATAAGAAGTTGCTAAAACTGGAAGTAAATTTAAATTTTGATCATAGGAAATCAAACTTTCGTAAATGTAATTTAATCGAGAAGTATTAAAATCTGAATAAGTATATGGATTTAAAGAATTTAAAGGAGAATCGTAGACAATTTGGATCTTAGAAGGTTGGGAAAAAAATTGTAAATAAATTACAGCTACTAAAACTATTAAAATAAGGATTGGAGCTGTAAAAATTTTAAGATTATCTTTAAATGCCATTATTAAATTTAATTAGAAATTTGTTTTTCATAGGCAATAATCGTGTTTTCAATTAGGCAAGCAACAGTCATTGGTCCGGCCCCGCCTGGAACTTTGGAAATGTATGAAACTTTATCTTTTACATTTTCAAAATCAATATCACCTTTAATTCCATTTTCGTCTTTATAAAATCCAACGTCAATAATTACAGCTTGATCTTTAACCATATCTTTTTTGATTAAATTTGGAACTCCTGTAGCTGAAATTAAAATGTCGGCTTTTAAGGTTTCGGCTTTAAGGTCACTAGTGTATACATTGCAAACTGTAATCGTAGCATCTCTGTTTAAAAGCATAACTGCTAAAGGTTTTCCAACAATGTTAGAGTGTCCAACAACTGTAACATGTTTTCCTTTAATTGGAATTTGATAATGCTCTAGCATTTTAATTACACCTTTTGGAGTGCATGGAGCCATTTCTTCTAAGTCTTTATTTGTAAAAACATGGCCAACATTAAAAGGATGAAAGCCGTCTACGTCTTTATCGGGGTCAATTGCATCAATAATTTTTTCTGGATTTTCAACAGGTAATGGTAATTGCACTAAAATTCCATGTACGGTGTTATCATAATTTAATTTTTCAACTTCGTTTACAATTTGAGCTGTTGATAGATCCTGGCTTAAATTTAAAACTTCAGTTAAAAGTCCGACTTTGGCTGCGGATTTTTGTTTTTGTTTAATATAACTAATACTTGCTGGATTGTCTCCAACCATAACCATTACTAGCTTTGGTGGAATGGTATTTTGATTATAAGAGTCTATTTTAGATTTTAAGTCATCTAAAATTTGTTTTGATAAACTACGACCGTCTAGAATTTTCAAGTTTTTGAGAGATTAAATTACGAAGCAAGTTTTGAGTATCTATCATATCTTCTTGCCTTTGGATTATATTCCAATTTAGCTTATCTGCCAAATTTAACAATGTATTTTTAACATTATCAACAAGTTGATTATCATTTTCATGAATATGGCCTTCTTCAATTGAATCCATGGATCTTTGACCATCAATTAAAATCGCTACGTCTTCTTGGAGAAGTTTAGAATTTATACTTTCTAGAAATTCTAAATCTTCTCCTTTAGAGCTACCCCAGGCCAAAGCAGTACCAGTGTAGTCTTCTGCGATTATCAAATCATATTCCGATAGCATATTTTTGAGTGTAGGTTGGAATTGATATCTATTGATTGCAAACCACATTTGCAGCTCAGTTTCAGTGATAGTTTGAACTTTTGACCTTAAAGAAGTATGTAAAAAAACTCCAGATGGTGTAATGTCATAGATTGGAAATTTTAAATACTTAGCTTTAAGTCCAATCGAATTGTAGTAATTCACCAGCATTTTGGCTTGGGTTGATTTTCCAATATTATTTATTCCATATAAAGTTACAAACATTTTTCTTAGGTTAAATTAATTGTGTTTATCCTGTAGATCCAAATCCTCCCCTGTTTTGGTCCTGGGGATTAAATTCTACAAAATTTGCTTTAAGAACTGGTAAAAAAATTCCTTGCGCAATACGATCTAATTTTGAAATTACGATATCTTGATCTGTAAAGTTGTAGACCTGCAATAAAATTTCATCGGTTTGGCCGCAATAATCTTGATCAATAACTCCAATTGCATGCGGTTTTAAAAGTCCTTTTTTGCGAGGTGTTGAAGATCTAGATACAACTGCCAGCATGTATCCATCTGGAACTTTACAAATTAGATTACTTGGGATCAAGGCAATTTCTTTGGGTTTGACAACTGTTTCTTGTCTAGCATAAAGATCAAAACCAACGCTGCCTGAAGTTTCGTATTTGGGCATTGGTAGAGTTTTGTCTACTAGAGAAATTTGAACGTTAGGATTTTGCATTTTCTTCTATTTTAAAGGCTTGATCAAGTGCATGAATAGCAACTTCAACTTGTGAAGCATCTGGTTGTTTGGTTGTAAGTCTTTGAAAGGCTAAACCTGGAACTGAAATTAATTTGAACATCCAGGTGTGGGAGTATTTACCGGCAAGCTTTAAAATTTCATATGAAAACCCTACTAAAAGCGGTAGAGCTAAAATTCTAGAACCTAGATTCACCCAAAAGCTTGGGTTTTTAGGAATGAATGTATAAAAAAGTACTGAAAATAAAAATACAAAAACCAAAAATGAAGTTCCGCATCTTGGATGCAGGGTAGTTTGATTTTGAACATTTTTAACTGTTAAATCTAAGTCTTTTTCATAGGCATGAACGGCCATGTGCTCTGCACCATGAAACTGAAAAACTCTTCTAAGTGAACTAGATAAAGTTAAAAGTGTAACATATAAAGCGAAGATAGAAATTTTCACTAAAGAATCAATAAAATTAAACAGGACATAATTTTCGGAAACTGAAACAAAATTATTAGATAAAATTTCACTGCTTAAAAGTGGAATATATTTAAACAAAAACATTGCAAAAACAAAACTGAAAATCACTGAGAAAATTTGTAAAGTCGAATGTAAAATTTTTTCAAATTTACTAGCATTTTCTTTGGGTTCTTCATCTAATCCAATGTCTACAGAGTAGTTAATAGCCTTAGTTCCAAGCTTTGTCATTTCTACTAAATTAATCATTCCTCTTAGAATTGGTAGATTTAGAAATTTATATCTTTGAGTAAGAGTTTTGTATGGAAAACTCATATTTTGAATTTGTTTTTTGGGATCTCTAACCGAAATTGAAACTGCATTTGGGGTTCGCATCATCACTCCTTCAAAAACTGCTTGGCCTCCAACTGCTAAATCTTGATACTTTTCTTTTGCCATAAATTTGCTTATAATTTTCATACACTATAACAATTCCCCCTATGGAATTCAACTTGCTATTTTTGGGTGAACATGAATCAAGCCAGACCGATAGAATTTATCATATAGCAAATCACACAAGTTCTGTGGCTTTAATAACTGACTTTAAAAACCATTATGTTTTACTTGATACCGGTTCAGTGTGGGCTCAGGATAAATTACTAGAAAAACTAAAAGATTTAAATGTTAAACCAGAGCAAATTACGCATTTAGCATTGACTCATGGACACTTAGACCATGTTGGAAACATAGGACTTTTTAAAAACGCTTTAGTGCATATTCATGCTTGTCATATGGATAGTAAGACAGGATTAACTTCTCTTTACAAAGATATGCATGAAAAACCACTTCCGTTTGGAATTGAAGTTTTTCCATCAAGGGGTCACACCTACGAACATGTAAGTTATTTCTTTGAATACGAAGGACTTCGATATTGCTTTGCAGGAGATGCGGTTCGCGAAAATCATTTTACGGATAAAGTGCCAGAATATTATTCTATGGAACGTAGATTAAGATATTTAGATTCAGCAAGGCATATATTTGAAAGCTGTGATGTAATCATCCCTGGACACTTTGGAGTAATTGAGGGTGAACAGAAAACTTTTTTGTATAAAAATCTTTTAAAACAAGAAGAAGAGATTTTAAAAAGGCTCTCCATATATGATAAATTCAAATATAGAAAGCTCTTAAAAGAAATTTATTACAGAAGAAAATTCCTACAAAATTAGTCTTTTCTTTTTATATAATATAAAACTGGTAGACCAATTAATAATGCAGATAAAGACCAAGCATATTCGTATTTAACATCTGTTTCTAGTCTTTCGGTGGCTCGTTTGAATTCTCGTTCTTCGCATTCGCTTATTTCTTGCGGCGTAAGTATTCTTGTGTTTTCATCCGGATATCTTGAATTTTCACATTGATAATAGTCAACATTTCTTGGAGGTAACTCTAGCAATTCGTGAGATATAAGATTGTAAGCTAAATTAACTGAACTAAAAAAAACTGTTATGCTTAAAACTAAAACAAACAGATCTTGGAATAAATCTTTAAATTTCATAATTTTGGGTTATAGATAGATAATACAAAAAAAAGCTGGGATTTTCCAGCTTTTAAATTTATTTAAGTTCTGCGACATCAAGTTGAATACTTGGTCCCATAGAAGTTGTAAGGTAAATGGATTTAAGGTATTGACCTTTAGCACCTTCTGGTTTGTTTTTCTTAACTCCAGTAATTAAATCTAAGATATTTGCTTCTAATTTTTCTGAACCGAAAGAAACTTTACCAACAATATTGTGAGTTGAACCAAATTTATCAGTTCTAACTTCAATTTGTCCTCCCATAAGATTTCCAATTGCTTCTACTACATTTTGGGCAACTGTTCCATTTTTTGGAGTAGGCATTTTTCTTGCTTGTCCTAATTGTTTTGCAATCTTACCAAGATTTTTCATTACAGATGGATGAGCAACAGCTAAATCGAAATCCATAAATCCTCCAGAGATTTTTGCAACTAAGTCTTCAAGACCAGCTTCAATAGCTCCAGCTTTTTTAGCTTCAGCAACCATTTCATCAGGTACAAAAGCTACGATTTTAACTTTTTTACCAGTTCCATTAGGAAGTAAAGTTGTAAATCTTAGAATTTGATCAGCGTGTTTTGGATCTAATCCAGTATTAATATGAGCTTCTACTGAAGCATCAAATTTTACTTTTGAAGTTTGTGGAAGTAATTCCAAAGCTTCTTTTAGACTGTAAAAATCTTTAGTTACAAGACTTTTAGCAGCTAACATGTTTTTACTTGTTTTATTTGCCATTTTAATTTTGGTTAGTGGTACGAGCCTGACCAAGTTAGTCAGTCCCACGTTTGCTATTATATAGAGTTTTTGCTTTTTTGCAAGCTGTTTTTAGCTTAATTTAAATACTAAAAAAACCTCCGGAGTGGAGGTTTATATATTTAGTCTAAATCTGGAGTTTCAATTCCCATTCTTTTGGCTGTTCCAGCAATAATTTTTACTGCAGCTTCAAGTGTATTAGCATTTAAATCAGGCATTTTAGCTTTAGCTACGTTTTCAAGTTGTTCTACTGTAATTGAACCAACTTTATCCTTTTGAGGAACTCCTGAACCTTTTTTAAGACCAAGTTCTTTTTTAATTAAGAAAGAAGCTGGTGGAGTTTTACAAATGAAAGAGAAAGATCTATCAGTGTAAACTGTAATTTCTACTGGGATAATTTCACCCATTTTATCACGAGTTTTATCGTTGAACTGAGTACAAAAATCTTGAATTGGAATACCGTGTTGACCAAGTGCAGGACCTACTGGAGGTGCTGGATTAGCTTTACCAGCTTGGATTTGCAACTTGATGACAGTTTGAATTTCTTTGTTCATCTTAAGTTTTTAATTTTAAGTAAGCTGATTTTACAGTATCATGCTAAATAAAGTCAAGAGAATAAATAGATAAATATCTAAAGAAGGATTTCGTAGAAACCTTTGAAGCTCTCATGGATGTCTTTATGGTATGAAAAACAATAGATTTTTTGATTGTCCATAATAACTAAACTCACAAAAAAAGGTTTAGATGGATTGTTAATATAAAAAGACTCTTGGAATTGATTGTTTTTATTAATTTGGATTCCTTCATATGATTTTGTAACAGCTTGTAAAAGAGTATAAAAATAATCAGCTTTTTGAGAGTCTTCAAAAGTAATTTCTGTACCTTTGGCCATTAAACTATTTTGCTTAGTGTACTTATAATTTTTGAATGACTGAAAATCCTCTTTTGATAAATCGATCGTGTCAAAAATCAAGGTTTGATTTTCATCTAAAGAAATTTCTAAGTCTTGAATATCGATAGAGGCAAAATATTTTATAAGTTTAGACTCAACTTCTTGTGTTTTTGAAAGTGAAACTTCTTCTTGTGATGAGTCTTCTTGATCTGAACTTTTTAAAAAGTCTTTAAAAAATTCGGTGTTAAAACTTACCTCTTGGGATTCCTGGTTTAAATTTAAAGATTCTGAATCCTGGGAGATTTGAGAATCATTATTTTTTTGCTCTAAAGCTTGCTCTTGGAAATCTTGAACTTGAGAGCCTTGAGGCTCTGAAGTTTTAGAGTTTGAGGTTTGAAAGAAAGCTGAATTGGCTTGCAGTTGATTAGCTGGAGCCGATGGAGCTGTATTGAACTGGCTTTCTAGCAAAATTGTGATTGAAAAGAAGGCAAATATTGCCAAGAAAATTGTACTTTTGTGCATGTTTTTTCTTTATTATAAAAAAAAATTCAAAGAAAAAAAAGGCTTGATGAGCCTTTTTGAATATTTTTGCTGAAAAAATAAAATTATTTCTTTTTAACTTGGTTAAAATCAAGTTCAACAGGAGTTTCTCTTCCGAACATTGAAATAAGAACAACAACCTTACCTTTATCTTGTTCAATTTTTTCAATTTCACCTTCGTAATTTTGAAAGGGACCTTCAAGAACAGTAACTTGATCACCTTCTTCAACAGAAATTTGGAATTTTGCATCTTTTTTACCCATATGTTTTTCTACAATTTGCCATTCTTCTACTGATACTGGTACAGGAATTGTTCCAGATCCAACGAAACCAGTTACATTTGGAGTATTTCTAACCATAAACCAAGAATCATCGTTTACATCCATTTTCACACAAACGTAACCTGGGAAAATTACCTTTTCTACTTCTTTAGGCTCCCCTTTTTTCATTACAATTTGTTTTTCTTTTGGAACAACTACATCAAAAATGTAATCTTGCATATTCATAGTGTCGATTCTTTGTAGTAAGGCTTCTCTTACTGCATCTTCGTATCCAGAATAGGTGTGAATCACATACCAATTTGTTCCTGTGTTTTGAGCTTGTCTAGACATTTATATAAAATTAATTTTTGAATTATTCAGCAGAAGCTTCTAGAGCGTCTGTTGATACTGGGTTAATTTGAATTGCACTTGAATCAATTTCGTTACCGTCTTGATCTGTTAACTTGATTGCAGATGTATCAATTTGGGGTTGAATTGGAGCTACAGCTTGAGATTTAGGAGAAATATCAATTAGATAGTTGTAGAATTCTTTAAATCCACCATCTACTACTGTTAGAAAACCAGTTGCGATAACTGTAAACACAACTGTTAATACAGTTATTGAAATGGCATGATTTTTAGTCGGCCAAGTTACTTTTTCTAATTCTTTGTAACTATCTTTAAGAAATTTCATGGGGTTTGATTTAAATTTAAATACCTTTAAAAAGCAGGTCTTTTTTTTATATATTATTAGAATTCACCAAAATTGCAAGCAAAAAATCAATTTCTTAAAGCTTAATTTATGCTGGTAATTAAATTGCAGAAAAATTATAATTAGTGTATAATTATAGGAATTAAATGTATTTATGAAATTTTTAAAGAAATTAGTAATTTTAGTTGGTGTTTTATTAATGGGTTTGAATCTAGCTTTTGCCGAGGAAGTTAATGAAATTCCTGCAAGACCTTTTTTACCAATTAATAACGAAGCTTTTGAGGAAGATTTTGTGAATATTTCAGATACCGAAAAGGAAGATTTCTTTGGTAAGTCTAGTATTTTACTAAAAGATGTAACTTTTATTATTCAACTATTAATTGGAGCCTTAGCTAGTATACTGACCATATCTTCTGTTTTATCTATGCTTACTGCTGGTATGGATAGTGAGGAAGGCATGACGAAATTAAAAGATACTATATTATATATAGTAATGGGTATTGGTCTTGTTTTCTTAGCTGGAGAAATTGGATCTTTATTAAGTCTGCAAAAAGGTGGGGTTATTGGATCTAAAACGGATGTGCTAAAAAGAGTTCAAATTTTTGATCAAAATGTAGAAGTGTTGATTGCTCTGATAAGATATACTTTAGCCGGACTTGCCGTTTTATTTATAACAATTTCAGGAGTTAAAATGGTAGCTGGGGCTGGAAGCGAAGAAGATGCAGCTAAAGAAAAATCTTACATTACTTATGCAGCAATGGGTTTGATATTATTTTTAATCTTCGACAATATATTAGGTAACATAATATATAGTATAGGTTCGCCTTTTACGGATCCGACTATTTCACCAAGCGGAGCTAAGATGGAGCTAATTGGATTTACTAATTTGGTAGTTTCCTTTGTAGGACCGGTTGCAATACTTTCAACTGTAATTGGTGGAGTTATGTATGCCTCAAGCGGATTTGATGAAGAACAAGCTGCGAAAGCCAAAAGAATGATTGGAGTTTCTTTAGCTGGAATTATCTTAATCTATGCGGCTTATAGTATTATTGCAACTGTAGTTGCTGGACAATTTTAACCTTTAAATATGCTTTCTTTTATAAAAAAATTTTTAATCTCACTTGGACTAATTAGTACCCTACTTTTTACAAACCTAGCTTTTGCTGAAACTCCTGATTCAAGTAACCCTCAAGGTTTCTTAAAAGATAGATTAGACTTAATTTTCGAAAAGTATTCAGCAGAAACTGGATTACTTCCTGTGTCTGATACCTCGTCGAAATTTGTTCTTGAAGAAAGAGGTTACTTTAATATAACATCTGTAGTTTATGCAATTATTGGTCTTATGAAATATGTAGCTTATGCCATAATGTCTATTACTATTGTGATTTCGATTGTTAAATTAATAACCGCTGGAAGCGAAGGGGCTGAAGAAGTTTGGGGGAATATGAAAAAGTACTTACTGCAAATTTTAATTGCAGTGGGGGTTATATTAACCGCTGAGTTTATTTTTAATAAAGTAATAATGCCATCAGCTGTAAGTTCGATCGCAGGAGCCAAAGAGGCTGCCGGGCAAATTGGTGGAGAACTAGCTGGAATTGTTGGAATCATTCAAGGTTTAATTGTGATATTCTCAATCTGTATGCTAATTTTTGCTGGGAGTAAAATGGTTGCAAATATGGGAGATGAAGAAGCTATGAGTAAAGCTAAAAATCAAATTTTCTGGGGAGCTGGTGGTCTACTTGTAGTAATGTTGGGTGGAACTTTAGTTAATGAAATAATTTTTGTAAATGCCGAGTCGGTAGACCCAATAGCTGGATCTAGATTGATTGTAAATATTACTAATTTTATTTCAGGAATAATTGGAACTATAAGTTTAATGGCATTCTTTTATGCCGGCGGCCAATACATTGTGGGTGGATTTACAGAAGTCAACCAGGACTCAATTAAAAATGCGATATTTGGTGGAATAATTGGACTTGTGATAGCTCTTGGAGCATTTGCGATTGTTAACACTGTAATTGACTTAGATAATCCAAGTGTACAGGTTTTTGATCAACAGCCAGAGTTTTAGTTTTTCAATCACAATATAATTTTTATAACTAAGTTTTAGGACTTAGTTTTTTTTATTGAAAAAACTTTGTGCAAGATTTTTCAAAACCATGTATAATATACTTGTTAAAATTGTGCATTTCTGTGGTTTTTTGTTGTCAAAAAGCCCAAAATTTGATACAATATAGGGAATAATAATTAATTAATTTTAAATGGCGAAATTTAATAGAATTAAAAATTGTTTAAAAGCTGTATTTGTAGGCTTTTTTGCGATTTTACTACTTGGAGCTTTAGGAGGCTCAAGTTATACAACTCATGCGGATTTTTGTTCGGATGTATCTTCTGAATTCGGAGGATTTTTGGAGTGTGATGAAAAATTTTCATCTTTTTCAAGTTTCCGAGGAGGAATCAAAGCTCCAACTGGAGATGGTCTTGATCCAAGTTTAACGCAAACTGACAGTGCTCAGGATTTTGTTTTGAATATTGCAAACTTTGCTCTTGGATTTTTAGGAACGATTGCAATTTTAGTAATTGTTTATTCTGGATTCTTATATGTGACTTCTGCGGTGGATGACTCAAATATTGAATCTGCAAAAAACAATATAAAATACTCAATCTATGGAATCTTAGTAATCTTAGGTTCATACGCCATTGTGAACACAGTTATTCAAGCTCCAGGTGGAGACAGCTCTTCTCAACTAGCCAACCAATCAAACTTAGAACAATTAGATAGATTTAATTCAGTTGCTTTTGAATTAAAAGATATTGCAAGAGACATGACGCAAGCCTATGAAATCTATCGCCAGGATACTACTAACCTTCGAAGTTTATTAGCTACCAAACCATCGGAGTTTAATACGAGAAAAAATACTATTACACAACTGCAAAGAATGCGTAATGCATTTATTAACCTTGAAAAACAAAGAGGTGCACTTTCTAACACAGGATTTCTAGCAAGAGATGTAGTCGAATTTGGTATAGACCCTACAATTACTACCTTAAATGGTATTATTACTGCCGAAAGAGAAAGTGAATTGGAAAATCGATATAAAGATTCACCTGCGGCAAATTTAATAGAAAACATCGCAGGAGGTGTAGCTAACTTTTTCGCAAATCTATTTGAAAAAGACGATGAAATGCTTTTTTATGTATGTTCATTAGAACCTGAAGATAGGCCTATAAGCTATAAAGTAGAAGACTGTGAAAATGCCTTTAGACCTCAAGCTCAAGGAATTGAATTAACTATTGATTTCAATCCAAATAGTAATATCGACCCAGATGATGATAAATCAAAAACTCTTGGTGATTTGTATCCACTAACAAGTAAACTTGTAAAAGATTACAACGATATGAAAAACGATGATAACGATAACTCTGGAAATAAAATTCATGATTTTGTCTATTATAGAAATGCTATATTGATAGCTTACACTCTTGAAGCTGGTGTTAAAGAAGATTTTGATCTACAACTTTCAAATATTAAAACTAGAATGAAAGTGATAAAAGACTTGGTTTCTTCTTACCCAGAATTAAAAAATAATCTACAAGCTTTAATTGATGATCTTCCAGATGTAGTTGATGCCTCAAACAATGCAACTGCTGATTTTAAAGATGACGATGGAGCTGGATCTGATTGGCACGTATTTGATTTGAAAACAAGTGCAAAATCAACTCTTAGTTTTTCAGGTGAATCTACTCAAAAGAAAGTGGCAGGATTTATTCAATCCTTATCAGAAATTCATACTAAAATTGAAAATGCTAAATTCACTGTACCGGTGATTGATGTAAATGTAGTTGAAGGTTCAGCACCACTTGTTGTGACTTTTGATGCAAGTGGAAGTTATGATCCAAGTAATAGATCTGTGCTAACAGATAGTCAAGATTCGGGAGTTAATGATAATGTAAATAGATTACTGTGGGACGTAAATGGAAATGGAAAATTTGAGTCTTCGGTAGGAGTTACTAGTAATACAGAGCCTTTCTCTGCTATTAATTCTGAGCAAATTAGCTGTAGTAATTATGAGTCTGAAAGCGTTTCTTTTACATGTACATTTAAACAACCTGGATCTTTTAGAGTAGGGTTAATGCTTAAATCCCTTTCGCAAACTTCAACAGTTGATGCTGCTCCGTGGGTAGAAGCAATGAGTGATCAACCAGTTACTGGTCCTATTCTACTTGATGTGGAATCTGAGCTGAAAAATATTCTGACTGGGATTGCTTATCAAACAATTAGAGTAAAACCTCCGACTTCGCGGATTAATCTGCTTGGATACTCCTCTACAAATAGTGCTTTTAGTGGAGATATGTTAATGAACTCTCTAAATTCAATTGATACAATTGGTGACAAGGGTTTAAGATGGCATTCAGAGAGTGGAATTTTATTATATGACAATCCTGAAATTAAATTTACCTTAGCTGAAGCTAGCTCTGGGATTACTTTTGATGCTTCATTTTCTGAACCAAGCGAAAATTTAAATAGGTTTTCATGGAGATTTTCAGATAAAGCTGGTAACTTTTCTGGAACTACTGGTACACCAGAGAATTTACCTGATAATCTAATTAATGATTCAAATACAGAGATTATTCAAGATAATCTTTTGGGGCCGAAAATCACGCGGAATTTTGACAAGAGAGGTCGAGTGCAAGTGCAACTTGAAGTGGAAGATAATAATGGAAACTTAGATAGAAAAATGTTTGATGTTGTGGTTGGAAGCTTGGTTGCAAGATTAAGAACCAATAAAACTTCTGGATTTATTGGTGAAGAGTTTACATTAAGTGCAGAAGACTCAAGATCAGACTTTGGATCAATTACTTATAAATGGACAGTAGATGGTGAAGAAAATGCCTTGGATTGTAATGCTGATAACGATGATTTTGTATGTTCTTTCAATGAAGATGGAGATGTTTTAAGATTTAGAGCTTTGCAACCTAAAGATTTTAATATTTCGGTAGAAGTTTCTTCGGAAAGTGCTGAGGGTGTATCTGAATCGGCTTCGGTGAATTTGGATGTGAATCCAAGACCGCTTGAGCCTCTAATTGTGATTGATCAAAATAGTCTGTTTGATCCGGCTAAATTTACTTTAAATGCAAGTTTAACTTCTGATCCAGATGAGCAAATTGATAATTTTAATCCAGCTGCAAGCTATACCACTGAATATGAATGGAAAGTTTTAAATGGAGTTGAAAATACTGATTATCAAGAATTAATTCCTGATAATCAAGAAGAAACAGAAATAACTTTCTTAAAACCGGGAACTTACCGAATTGGTTTGAAGGCTAGTAAAGTTTCTACTGATGAACCTAATGAGGTTTTAGTGAGTAGTACTGCGGAAAGCTCGTTGCTGGTAAGTGGTGTTATGAACTTAGTATTAGATAATCCTGGAGCTGGAACGCTTGAAGCCAATGTAGAAACTGGATTACTTGAAAGTGGTGAAGTAGTTGTGACTGTGACTTCAAGAACTGCGAATCGAGTTACTTTGGACTTTGGAGATGGAACTCGTGAATCATTAAAAAGACCTGCAGGTATAGCTTCAGGTCAGGATCATAGATTTGAGTTTACACATACTTATGCCTTAGCTGGTTCATATAAAATTGGGGTTTTTGCAGAAAGTGAAACTGAATCAAAAGCTTTAAGTAGTACGATTATTATTGGTGGTGGAGATACTCCTACTGCGGTAATTGCGGCTACTGTGGGTGGAAACACTTTCTTAAGTGGAGCTAATGATCTGCCTGATGTATTTAGAAAAACTAGAATTGAGTTTGATGCTTCGAAATCTTTGAACTTAGATGGGACAAATAAAGGTCTTAAATATTCATGGGATTTAGGAGATGGTACTACTAGAACTCAAAAGAAATTTATTTATAACTATAAAGATTATCCGCCTCTTGGGGAACCTGGATTTGATGTTACTTTAACTATTACGGATGCCAAAGATCCGGAAGTTACAAATACTGCAAATTTATTTGTACCACTTGGTAAAGCGAAACCTTCGATTGAAAATATCTCAGCTGAAAGTATTAATGGTCCAGTTACACCTTTTGATGTAAGAGTTAAAGCTGTGGGTCCTTATGATGCTGATGGTAGAATCGAAACATTTAGATACTACTACTTCCCTCTTGATGATCCAGATGAACAATTAGGAGTGAGAGTTTCTAAATCAGCAACTGAAGTACTTAGAATAGGAACTAGGGGTGATGAAGGCGAAGAAGTTGACTATGGAATTTGTATTGATGTGATTGATAACGAAGGAATTGAAAGAAAATGTGAAGTTATGTTCTTAGAAGGAACTCCGGCTGTGATTACAGCAATAAATGGAGAAAATAAATTACCTTCTTCTAAATTTAGAGCTGATAAAACTTCGGTGAAAATTGGAGAAAGCGTGACTTTCTTTGACCAATCTTTCGATCCAGATGGAACAGTAGTTGAAAGAAAATATGATATTTTAGGTGATGGAAGTTTTGCGAACGATGAAGTTTTTATTTCTAGAGCTTCTGTAATTAATTACGATACTATTTCTCCTAGAAAAGGATTTAGAGTTGTGCAACAAGTTGTGGATGACAAAGGTGGAGTTGCAGTTAGTAATCCTATCTTTATATATGTAGAATCAAATTTTGAACCACCTGAAGCTGCCTTTGTGGTTGAAGTAGATGGAATGGATATTTCTATCCAAAATAATTCTCAAGCGGACGTAAATGCAAATATTGCGAGTTATGGATGGGATTTTGATATTAAAACAGATTCAGATGGAAATGATGTTGCAGATGACGACTTGGACTCTACTGAAAACGAACCAAACTTTACTTATACAAGAAGTGGTCAAAAAACTATTAAACTAACTGTTACTGATAATGAAGGAAATGTGGATACAGCTACTGAAACTATTGAAATTGGTGGAAAATTAGCCCTTCCAAGAGCAGCCTTTAATTTCTCGAGAGATAAATTAAAAGTTGTTACAAAAAACAATTCTGAAGCGGACTTTATTAACGGTGGTGAAATTGTTTCATATGAATGGGATTTTGATATTGCTACGGATTCCAAAGGTGGAAAAGATCCGGCAAACAATGTTGATTCAACTAGTAAAAATCCAGTTATAAATTACGATAAGCCAGGAACTTATACAGTTGCATTAACTGTGGAAGATAACGAAGGTAACCGTGATAGAATTGAAAAAGCAATCGCGGTTCAAGAAGAAAAAACTGCTAAACCCCAAGCTGCCTTTACCTATGAAGTTTTAGAGGATAAAACTGTGAAATTCACCAGCAATGCAAAAGTTGCTGAAGGATCTAATTTAACAATTCGAGAAATTTATTGGGATTTTAATATAAATCCAAATGATCCAAATGCGGATGCAGATGGAAATGGATTTGCAGACGATGATCAAGAAGAAGTTGGAAACAACTCTCCTTCTTTCACTTACGATAGTTATGGAGTAAAAAGAGTTTCATTAACTGTTACTGATTCGGCTTTAAGTACAGATACTGTTGAAAGAATAATTGAGATTCCTTTTCCTCAGGCTGCAACTCCCACTCAACAAGCTATAAATGATTTAAGTAATAGTGGACAAGCTCCTCAAAATGCAACAAATGTTCCAACTAATCAGCAAATATTTCCTGGAAATATTAATCCTAATGCAAGCGGACTTTCTGCTGACAATAATAGAATTTTTCAAAAAACTCCTGAACAAATTGCAATCGAAAGAGAACTTGGAATTGGACAAGATTCACAAGATGACTCTAGTACAGTTCAAGATAGTTTAGATTCATCGCAAAGCTTAACGGATTTTAATCCAAATAAATTTATTATTACTGAGCCTGCCTACAATGAGTTTACAGATAAATTAACTTCAACTGAAAACTCTCAAGTTGTGACTTTTAAATTTGATCATCTTCCAAGTGAAATTATTGAAATTCAAGTTGATTCTAATGTTTATGTAGATACTAGTAACGATGGGATTTTTAACAACGATGTGGATTTTAGAACTATAAGTAAACAAGATTTCACAACAACTTATACATCTACATCAAGCGATATTAGAGCCAGAGTTACTTTAATTGATAACACTGGAGTCAAATACTATGATTCGATTGATATTGAATTTAAAGGGTTGGATTTCTCTGCATCTTTAAACTTAGATGGAGATAAAACTATGCAAACTGCTTCAGTTGCTGTTTTTCTAACAGGAGCTTCAGCATTATTAGTTCGTTTGATAAGACTTTTTTAGTTTTTAATCAAAGTTTATTTTGCTATAATTTGTTTGTAATAATTTTTACTTTATGAATGAGAACGAAAACTTTAATGAATTTAACGATAGTAACGAAATCCATAATGATTTTGAAGACTTTGATGAAATCTTAATTGATAACGATTTTAAGAATGATGCTGAGCCATCAAAAGATAAAAAAAAGAAAAAATCTGCCAATAAAGGCCTGACTCTAATGATGATTTCTATCGCTGGAGTTTTGGTTTTATCTTTTGTATTAACTGGACTTCTATTTGGATTATCCTCTGGAGAAGATAATGCAATTTTAGCTTCAATTGGAATCTCAGCTTTGAATGCTGTTAACTTTTTAAAACTAAGTCTTACTTTAGTATTCGGACTTTCAAGTTTGGTGGGTCTTTTGTTTTTCTTAATTAATTTATTTTCATATACACAAATTGATTTTTTGGAAGTAGAAGAAAGAAAACTCAAATTTAAAAATGTAATTTTTGGTGGAGTGACCTTTTTTGTATCGGTTGTACTAGCATTATTAATCGCTGTATTTTGGAATACAGGTCCTAAAGAAGAAGTTAAAATTGAATATATTGGAACTAATTTAGAATCGACTTTAAACTTAACTGCTCCAATTGAAATTGAATTTTCTGCTAAAAATTTACCTATAGATACATCCAAAGCTCAAATTGTATCATATAATTGGAACTTTGGTGATGGTGACTCTGGAACTGGACAAACTATTTTTAAGACTTATAAAGATAAACCAGCAACTGGAGTTTATGAAGTTAAACTTGGAGTGAGTTATTTTGAGGTAGCTGATAAATCTCAAGAAATTAAAACTCTGGAATTTACAAGATTAGTTGGAATCGACAATGTAGAGGTTACTGCAGACTTTGAAATGCAACCTAAAACAGGATTTGCTCCTTTATTAGTAGAATTTGATGCTTCAAGTTCTGTGGATCCAGATGGTTCAATTATTTTATATGAATGGGATTTTAATGGAGACTCAGTAGTTGATAGCGAAGGAGTTAAAGGTGAGTTTACTTATGAAAACGTAGGTTTATTTAAACCAACTTTGATTGTAACTGATAACAATGGAAGAAGTTCAAAAGTATCTAAAGATTTAATTGTTAAGACGGATGAAGTTTTTACACCAAGAATTAAAGTTAGTCCTAGTGATGATGTTTTGACTCCGAATAGAAGTTATCAATTTGATGCCTCTGATTCATTAAGCCTAGAAGGTGAAATTACAAATTACAAATGGAACTTTGGTGATGGAAAAGAAAGAGTTGGAAGAAAAGTTTCTTACAGCTTTGAAAACGAAGGTATTTATGAAATAACTTTAGAACTTTTAGATGATGCAGGAAACAAGACTCAATACTTTGAAAACTTTACTGTGTCTTCCTCCCCTTCTGGATTATTTCCAAAGATTACTTCAATCCCTGAAATTGTAGATGGAAAAATTGAAGGTCAAATTCCTTTTAAAATACAACTTGATGCTGGAGCTTCATCGGGAGCTAAAATTGTTGAGTATTCTTGGGATTTTGAAAACGATTCAGTTTTGGATGCTTCTGGTCAATTAGTTGAGCATGTTTATACTGTTCCAGGTAAATATGATTTGAAACTTACTATAACTTCAGCAGCTGGAAAAACAGCAAGTAAAATTGTAGAAGTTGAAGTATTTGATTCAGATTTAAGACCTGAAGTAAGTGCTAACCCTAGCCTTGGAAATGTACCTTTAGAAGTAACTTTTGATGCATCTGCAACTAAAGCACCTGTAGGAGCTAATATTGTACAGTTTAGATGGAATTTTGATGATGGAACTCCAGTTTTAAGAGCTGGTTCGACTGTAACTCACCTCTTTACAAGAACTGGAGAATTTAATGTTGAAGTTACAGCTGTAACTGATGAGAATGAAATAGCTTCGACTAACATTTTAGTATTTGTAAATGAAATCCCTTTGAAAGCTTGTTATAAATCTTCAAGAATTGAAGGTCCTGCGCCTTTGACTGTATTATTTAATCCTAATTGTACTACTGGAAATGTAGCTAGATTTGAATGGGATTTTGCAGGTCTGGGAGACTCTGAAGATAGAAAGCCAAGCTTTACATTTGAAGAAGCTGGAGAATTTGAAGTAATTTTAAAAGCTTTTGATCCAGATAATAACCTTTCAACTTTCAAAGAAACTATTAAAGTAAAATAACCCTAAAAAAATGATGAAACAAGTAATGTCAATTTTAGTAATTGTTGGTCTTCTAAGCATGATGATTCTACCTGCTTTTTTATTTGCTACTTAGGTTATACAATATTTACTAATTCACACAATTTTAAGACTTAGTAAAGTTAGTTATAATTTAAATGTTAATAATTTTCTACTGTGCCAACTAATTTAATGGACAACTCGAATTTAGACTCAAATGATCAATCTTCGAACTCTACAAACCCTATAACTTCAAGTAAAGTTTCTGAAATAAAACTATCTGATCCTAAAAGTTCAGATATGGGTTTTGTGGATGACTTTAAACTTTTCCTAGCAGAAAACTCTAATTTAGTAATTGGAGTTAGCGTTGGTACATTAATTTTAGTTTTTGGAGTATTGTTTGCACTAAGTTCAAATCAATCAATCGAAAACCAAAATACACTTTCAGAAATTGCATCAAGTGCTACTGGGGCCTTGATTGTAGATGAACCATCAAGTTCTGCCAGTGATAAACCTCCAACTTTAGTTGCAAAAACTGATACCAACTCAGGAACTTCAAATACAAATTCTAGTAAAGACTCCTCTACTTCTTCGAATAAAAAACCGATTACATTGCCGCCTTTGAGTATCAATGAATTGCAAGATAGTCAAAATAGTAATAATACTTTGAACGTAAATGATATTAGTTCAGGAAATTTATCTAACCAAGCTCTAAGCAATCAAAATCCAAATGGACAAAGTCCGTTTGCTGGAGGCTCTTCATTTTTAGGAGCTAATACTCAGGCTGCTAATCAAGTTGGATCTCCGGCTGGAGGAATTCAAAATTTATCTGCAAATATTCCTGCGGCTTCTGCTAATACAGCTAATAGTTTGGGAGCTAATCCAAATATGAATCGAACTGGTGGATTTTTATCGAATACACAATCTCAGGTTTTACAATCTAGAAATGTTCAAGGAAACACAGGTCCTGCTGTTTACTATACTTTAGCGTTTAGCTTTTTAGCTTCCTTTTTGTATAGACTAAGAAAAAAGAAGACTGATTAGTCCTCTTTTTTGCTAGATTTTTTAGCTTCTTTAACTTCTTCTTTAAGTTCTTTTTTTAGATCATCGAATTCTTCTTTGAGTTCTTTTCTTAAATCTTTAAAGAAACTTTTGGCTTTATCAATCCATTTTTCTTTCTTGATTTTCGACTTTATGTTTTTTCTGATGTTTTCACCTTTATCTGGAGAAAATAAAACGCCTACAGTTGCACCTGTGATAACTCCGAGAATCAGGGAAATTATTCCTTTTTTCTTCATATTAATTGTGTTATTTATTACATTATACAGCAGAATTAATTTAATAAAAACATATTTTTTAAATTGAATTGACTTTTGCTTTGAATATATGTAGTCTTTTGTTACTAATAATGAAAATATATGCCAATTATTAAATCTGCTAAAAAGAGAGTAAAACAAGCTTTAAAAAGAAAGCTTAATAACAATAGATTTAAAAGAAGATTACACGATTTACAAAAATCTTTCTACGATGCTATTAAAGCCAATGATATGAAAAAAGCTGAAGGTGAACTTTCAGGTGTTTATAAAATCATTGATACTTGCGCAAAGAAAAATATCTTACCAAACAACAGAGCTAACAGAATGAAATCTAAAGCTCAAAAATCTGTAAGCCCTAAAGCTAAATAATTTATGACTCAAGACAACAAATGTAAAGTTGTTTTTCGTAAAGATGGTGAAAAAATTCAACTTGACGACATAGATACAGGAAAAACTCTACTTGAAATTGCAAATGAAAATGATGTTCAAATAGATCAAGCATGTGGTGGAAATGGTGTTTGTACAACTTGCATGGTAAAAGTAAAATCGGGATCTGAGAACCTAAATGAAATGACAGAAAAAGAAGAAATGATGGGACTTGACCCAGAGCAACCAGAAGTAAGACTTGGATGCCAATGCATTGT
>CETH01042932.1_pt1 | contig 21160 bp, 13 predicted proteins | sample 361461 | NCBI WGS metagenome assembly CETH01 (sample SAMEA2622695, study PRJEB7988) | marine metagenome | isolation source: saline water (ENVO:00002010), including
TTATAATTGTTGAGAAAATAAACTATGATACAAAGGGTAACTATATTAGACCCAAGCTAACTGGAGATGCAGCTATTGCTCAAAGCTGGATAGTGGGAACCTGGCAAGCTGCTACAATGCGACCAGATCAAACTATAAAATTCAATAGAGATGGGTCATATGAACTTTTTTCAAATGGTGTTCTTAATGAGTCTGAATCTGGATTATATTATTTCGAACAAGATAATGGTGAGGTGGTCTTACGAGTAAAAGAAGTAGATGTAGATGAAGTAGGTAAAGTTAAAATTCAGTTCAAGAATAAGGATGAGTTTACAATTGAATTTCCAAATGGAAGACTTGATACTGTATATAGATTTAGATAAATATTTTTAAAGCAATTCAGATACTAGTTCTATAACATCAAGGATATCAACTGATCCATCTTGGTTCATATCAGAAATCAGAAGCTGTTCATTGGTAGGAATGCTATTGTCCAAGATAAAACTAACAATCAAAACAACATCCAGTACGTTTAGTTCATTATCTTGATTAGCATCTCCATATAAATCGACAACATACTCATCAGATGTTTGATATACTCTTACATAGTCAATTTCATATCGCTGTGGGAACTCACTATCTTCAGTTTCACATGGCATGAAGTGACTTCCAATAGCCAAGTTTAAAATAATATAAAATTCTTGATCGTATGGCCATTGCTCCCATCCAGATTGATTATTGTAATATGAGCCGATATAATTTCCATCAACAAAGAACCTAAGTTCATCTTCAGTCCAGTTTACTTCATATTCATGAAATTCTGATGTCGCACTTGTATACATACTGTGGCTTGTTGGAGGAGTTCCGCCATTCCAATTATATGTATTATTATGAACTGTTGCATGTACTTCTCCTGGATTACATCCATAGTGCTCCATGATGTCAATTTCACCACTGTGAGGCCATCCACCATAAACTGAATTGGTTGGCATCATCCAAAACGCAGGCCATGTTCCACCTGCCTCTGGGACTTTTATACTTGCAATAACTTTTCCATACAAAAAATCTACTTTATTTCTTGTTTGCATACGCGTAGAGGTGTAATTGAATCCTCCAAAATTTTCATTTCTTGCTTCAATAACAAGTTTTCCATCTTCTATAGATGCATTTTCTTGCCTGTAGTATTGATGTTCTCCATTTCCCCATCCCCAATTTCCATTTCCAATTTCAAAATTCCAGTAATCTTCATTTATGCTTTCACCATCAAACTCATCGCTCCATACTAAAACATAATTTTCTTCTTCACCTCCACCATCATCGCCTCCACCATCATCTGAGGTGGTTTCACAAGTTTCTTCGCAGGTTCCAGCGCAATAAGTTTGTTCTATGTTTTGTCCTTGAATTTGAAAACCGTAGTTTGCCCATTGATCATTGGGGTTCCAATCACACTCGCTCCCAAGTGGAGAATTGATTGTGACACCCCATCCAGACCAATTATCAGTGGGGCCTGTAAATGCAATCACATACTCTACTATTTGTCCATCTGAAAGATTATCAAGTGTACCAGTATAGATTCCATCACCATCATTATCTGTAAGAGTAACACCCCATCCAGACCAATTATTCCAGTTCCCATTAATAACAACACTATCATAATTCAAGTTAGGGTATATAGAATCATTTGTATCTACCTCGAAATGAGCTGAATATGAAAAGAGGTTTCCAATTACAATTATATATAGTATGTATTTAATTTTTCTCATATGTTTCTAATCCTCGCCCTTAACTTAAACCTAATTGTTATATATAGTAAAGCAATGAAACATTTTAATACAAAATTTTAGATAATAATAGGTAAATTACAGTCCATTCTAAGCGGAATAAATTAAGGGAGAATTTTCATGATAAATGTTAAAGATATTTTTAATTACATTTTTTTTACAACTATATATTTTTCATTTATATATGCTACTCAAGTAACATTTTCAGTTGACATGTCAAACATAACAGCAAATCCAGAAGGTGTTTATGTAGTTGGAGGAGGGCAGTATATGATTAATGAAGAGCAAAATCTAGATGGGAATCCTACTGGTTGGCTTATGAATGACTCTGATGGAGATAATATTTGGGAGGTTGTAGTCCCAATACCATTTGGAGAGACTGTTACCTATAAATTTAGAAACGCCCCATGTGATAATTGGGATAATTGTGGAGGAGTATGGGAGGATCAGCTTCAAGATTGTGGAGTTGGTGAATGGTATGATCGAGAATTGACTGTCGACCAAGAAGGAGAGATGTCTGCTGGATTATATTGTTTTAACACATGTGACTTAGGAGAGTGTGGAGCCCCACCAGAAACAGTTCCTATTACATTTGTTGTAGATATGTCAATAATTGGATCTCACTCAACAGGTGTTTATCTTGTAGGTGGAAATAGTTATCTTCAAGGGCCGTTAGGAATACTCATGGATGATTCTGATGGAGATGAGCTTTGGGAGGTAACTGTTGATCTTCCTCCTGGAACATATACATTTAAATTTAGAAATGGAGAATGTGCAACCTGGGATAGCTGCCCTCAAGAATTTTGGGAAGATTTTGGAGGTGAGTGTGGAGTAGGAGAATGGGGAGATCGTGAAATAACAGTAGCGAGCCAATCATTTACCTATGGCCCTTATTGTTTTGATATGTGTCAGGAAGGAGAGTGCTCTACTGAGCCGGTAGAGGTTGAATTTCAAGTTGAGATTCCGAATGATTTATTATCTCAAGCGGAAGAGTGCGGGGTATATATATATGGAAACTTTAATGGATTTGATATATTTGTCAATGCATTAGAAATGGACCAAGTAGATGCTTCAAATGTATTTACGTTTTCTGAAACTTTTTCACCTGGTGATTATTTGACTTATAAATATTCTATATGCATGGGACAATCAGCAAGTCCAGAAACAAATGAAGGTGTAGCAGGCTGTGGCACTAGTTTCGGTGGTGATTGCTCTGGTGGTTCCTCGGATAATATGAGGGCTCATACAGTTCCATATATTGACACAATACTTCCCATGGACTATTATGATGCCTGCCCTGGGTATGCAAGGGTAATTTTAAGTGTTGACATGAGTGAGCAAATTATTAGCGGAAATGGTGTTTGTGTTGCAGGGGGTACAATGCCCAATGGTCCTATCGGTACAGAGTTGTGTGACCCAGATGGAGATGATGTTTTTTCTACAGTACTATCATTTCCTTATGATAGCCATCAAACATATAAATTTATAAATGGCTGTGGGACAACATGGGAAAATCCAGGATTTGAAGAATTGCCAGAAGATTGTACAGAGGGAACATGGAATGATAGATATTTTGATGTATATACAGATAATCAAAGTGAAGGCCCTCATATGTTTGGAGAATGTTCTACTTTATCTAACTCTGAAGAACTATATCTTTATGATTATAAATTAAGTGAGCCATACCCAAATCCATTTAATCCATCAACTACGATCTCATTCTCACTTTCATCATTTAGTTATATTTCAATTAAGGCGTATGATTTAAAGGGAAATTTAATTGAAATTCTATCACAAGATTATTATCATCCTGGAAATCATCAACTTAATTGGGATGGATCTAATCATGCTAGTGGACTATATATAATTAGAATGGATGCTGATAATTTTAATAGCACTCAAATGGTAACGCTCTTAAAATAACTATATGTTTAAATGGATTACATTCATTTTCTTCTTTTCATTTCTTATGAGTCAAACTACTGGAAAAATAGCTGGTATAGTCACAGATGAAGAGACAGGAGATCCGTTAATAGGTGCAAATGTTAGAATTGTAGATTCTAACCTCGGAACAGCTACAGATACAGATGGATCATACTATATAATTAATATTGAACCTGGGAGCTATGATCTCCAAGTTCAATACATAGGCTACGAATCTAAAATAATAAAAAATATTAACATATCAGTAAATAGGACAGCTTCATGCAATATTACAATGATGCAATCATCCGTGGAAGGTGCAGTTGTAGAAGTTAGTGTGAGTGCATTGAATCTTAAAAAAGATCAAACCAGCACCGTTAAAAATGTTTCTTCAGATCAAATAGATATTTTGCCTGTAGAAAATGTTGATGCAATTATTGCAATGCAAGCGGGTGTAGTCGCTGGCTCATTTAGAGGCGGAAGAAAGACTGAAGTAACCTATTTGGTCGATGGAATAAAAGTAGATGAAGGCTTCTCTGGGCAAGGACAAGCCGTATCTTTAGAGCCAGATGCTGTAAGTGAGATAGAGGTTATTACTGGTACATTTAATGCTGAATATGGAAAAGCTATGAGCGGTGTTGTTAATCAAGTAACAAAATCTGGATCAAATAATTTTGAAGGAGCTGTAAATTTTTCTTATGCTAATTATTTATCTGGACATTCAAATATATTTCCAGGAATATCAGAATTAAATTTAAATAATAATCAAGATTATAAGTTTCAGGTTGGTGGTCCAATCATAAAAGATAAAATATTTTTCTTTTTAAACTATAGATCAACATCTAATAATAATCATCTTAATGGGTTTGATTATTTTACACCAACAGATACAAGTGAATATTTGTCAGACAATCCTGATGATTGGATATCTGATTATTCTGGTGATTCTAGTTTGGTTGCAATGAATTCATCTAAAAACTCATCTTTGATGGGGAAAATAAAGTTTTTAATCTCAGGTAAATTAAAGACATCAATCTTATTTACTAATAATACAGATTTATGGAATTCTTACTCCCATGCATTTCGTTATAATCCACATGGATTAGCCCATTCAACGCGCTCAACTATATTTTATGCTATTCAATCAAATTATATGATATCAAATTCAAAATTTATTGACTTAAAGTATTCTAACTTAAAATATTCCAATGGCTATTATGTTTACGAAGATCCAATGGACCCTAGATATGTTGATGATATTTATTTACAAAGTATTCCTGGATTTTATACTGGTGGACAAGAAAAATCTCATAGTAATAGGGAGACAACAGATCACAACCTAAAGATTGATTTTAACAATCAAATTAATAAGTATCATAATATCAAAATGGGAATTGATTTTTTATATCATCAAATTAAAAATAATTATTATACAATTCAGCCTCACCCAGATAGCACAGACTACCATCCATTTATATTTAGTGATACAACCCTTACAACTTTTAATGATATATTTGATGTATCTCCCAAAGAACTATCATTTTATATTCAAGATAAGATGGAATTTGACGCAATGGTTATTAATTTAGGATTAAGGTATGATAGCTTTGATCCAAATACATTATATCCAACAGAATACAGAAATCCACTAAATATGATCAATGAAGTTGACTCATCTAGATATGTTAAGGCAGAAGTTCAACATCAACTCAGCCCTAGACTCGGAATAGCATATCAAGTTGCAGATGAGGCAGTCATGCATTTTAGTTATGGGCACTTTTTTCAAATGCCACCATTCTATGCAATGTACAATAGGAGCGACTGGCTTGTCCCAACTGGAGACTATGAAACAGTTATGGGGAATCCAAATTTATCCGCTGAAAAAACAGTAAAATATGAAATAGGTATATGGCAGAGAATTAATAGAAATTTTTCTGTTGATATTAATTTGTATTATAAAGATATATATGATTTATTAGGGACAAAGACGATTACTACATTCAATGATGTGAAATATGGATTGTATACTAATAAAGATTATGGAAATGTAAGAGGATTAGAATTAAAGTTAGATTACATTAATCAAAATTTAAGCGTGCTTACAAATTACACATTGCAATTTACAAGAGGTATAGCAGATCACCCAACGCAAGCATTTAATAGAGAAGGAAGCAGCCAAGATCCTGTAAATACATTGATTCCAATGAGTTGGGATCAAAGACATACATTTAATGTTTCAGTAGGATATAATACTAAAAAATATGGAGGTACCATTACCTCTTATTACAATTCAGGGACCACTTATACATTTGAGCCTATTGGAGAGAGCAATCTATCAAGTTTAAATCTTTTACCAAATAATAGCTATAAACCTTCTACTATAAGTGTAGATGTTAAAGCATTTTATAATTTTACAATTCGTAAAAAAATAAAAGCTAAACTTGGTTTATCTATATACAATCTATTTGATAGGTTAAATGAGATGAGTGTTTATCCTGATACTGGAAGAGCTTATTATAGTATTGTTACAGATATTGAGAGGGCTACCTATAGAAGCACATTTTCTACATTAGAAGATTTATACGGAAACCCAGGAATGTTTTCAGCTCCTAGGCAAATAAAATTAACTTTAGGAATTGTTTTTCAATGATTGCTTTACTCTTAATAATATTTTCATCACTTTTAATATCACAGGACTATATAGGCCCAGATGATCCTGCTGGGGATGTTAGCGCAATTAGAAGTTCATATATGGATGGAAATAGAGTATTTTTAAAATTTAAAAATACGACCGAATTATCTGATTGGGAGCCAGGTGGCCTTGATAATGTTTCTATATGGCCTAATGATGGTACCGGGACAAGGATGGTTGATGGTATAGCTTTATTGGTTGGGGCAAAAACCTATATCGAAGATGATCAAATAGAATCAACAATTGATACGGTCATAGTTGATGATATATCAGAAATTAGCAGTAATAATTCGCTTCATGAAGTTTATTTCCTACAAACAAGTTATAGAGAAGAGATGGATCATAATTTTACAAATACTCTTGATTGGGGGTTTTACCCTGTTTTTGGATATTTTAATTCATATCAAGATTACCCTGCAATGAGCGATGATGAGGATACATGGCCTTCATCTTGGCCATCAGTAGGTCAAGAAACACATTGGGCTGGGTTTTGGGATGGTAGATTTGGAAAGGGAGTTTCCTATGCTGACTTAGAAACTTATTTCGTTGTTAATGATGCAATGGATCAAGAATATATTGATAGGGATGATTTTAGATATTACCCACGACCAGGTGAAAAAATTCAGACAGATGCATCTTTTTTAGGTGGAAAGGATTGGGGTGGATTAGGACTTAGAATAGAGGTAAGAGGATTTCAGTGGAACAACCCACTCGTTAGGGATGCATTATTTTGGGAATATAATATTACTAATATATCTGATCACAATATTACAGAAACAAGCTTTGGATATTGGGTTGACAACGCTATTGGATCTGAGGGTACAACGGATGATGAGGTTGGATACTTTGATACATTCCTTGACCTTTCATATTCATGGGATTATGATGGTGTAGGACAAGCTGGAGCAACTCCTGGGATTATGGGCTTTGCATTTTTAGAAAGTCCTGGCATTTCAGATGATGGAAATGATAATGACCAAGATGGATTGATAGATGAAAAAAGAGATAATGATAAAGGAGTTTTTGTAGGTCCTACTGATGGCATTGATGATATAGATATGTTTTTAGAGTTTTATAATTTAGAGTATGATGATCTTAATAATCATTGGTCAGGAGATGAAGATCAAGATTGGATTTCAAGCACATTTGATGAGAGTGGAAATTGTATTCAAGTTAATGATGATGTCGGTCTTGATGGTGTTGGGCCAGGAGATATTGCATATGAAGGTCCAGATAATGATGGAACAGAATGCAATGGAGAGCCAGATTGTTCTCCGGGGTTAGGATGTGAGCCTAATTTCGGAGAAACAGATGTTTCTGAATCTGATATGATAGGCTTAACTACCTTTAGGTTGTTCCCTGTAAATGAACATAGTCAGCAACAAGATACCGAATCAGTATGGTTTTATAATGATAAAGTATTATGGGATATGATGAGTGACAATCAATTTGATCAATTTCTTGGTACTCCTGCAAATTTGGTAGAATTATTTGCTTCAGGAGTATTTGAGCTAAAAAAAGGACAAACAGAGAGAATCTCAATGGCAGAGCTTCATTCTTTTGATCCAATAACCGGAGCACCCGAAGGCGCTTCACAAGATGCTCCTGCGCTCTTTGAACTAAAGAAAACTGTGCAGTTAATTTATGAAACAGATTATAGATTTGCTCAGCCACCAAGGATGCCTACCCTTACAGCTGAACCTAGAGATGGTGAAATTCTTCTTACTTGGAATAATGTTTCTGAATCTTCTCGCGACCCATTTCTTCCAGAAGAATATCAATATGATTTTGAAGGGTATAAAATTTATAGATCTACTGACAAATATTTTAAAGATGCTCAAATAATAACAGATGGATATGGAAGCTCTATGTTTTTCCAACCAATATTTCAATGCGATAAAGATGATGGAATTACAGGCTTCTCTGATATTACAGTTTTTGGTACATCATATTATCTTGGAGATGATTCTGGTATAAAACATCATTTTGTTGATACTGATGTAATTAATGGAAGAACATACTACTATGCTCTTGTTGCATATGATTATGGATTAAATCCCACAGAGGAAATAGAAAATGGAATTCCTCCTTCTGAAAATAATGCAATCATTGAATTGGATGAGAATGAATATATTTTATCTACAGGAATCAATGTTGCTGTAGCCCATGCCATGGCTCCTTCAGCTGGATATACATCTCCTGAAATTGAGATTAATTATGAAAATATTCATTATGGTACAGGAGATATTGAAGCTTCAATTGTTGCTGATAATCAAATAGAGCCTAATACAGATTATTATTTACTTTTTGATGCAGATACTCAGTTTGTTGATTTAGAAGGATCATTTTTTGAAAGACCAAATCAAATATTTACAAAAGGATTTTCTATATTTAATTGTAAGACTTATAGTGGAGACCAGTGTATAGAATACGATGCTTCTCCAATTTATAGTGAAGAAGGTGGTTTTGATGAACTTGGTAATCCAATGTTTTCTGGTGAAAACTTTACATATAATGATGACCTAGATAGATATTCAATTAATAAAGAAGGAATTACAACTGATGTATTTGCTGGTATGCAAATCACAATGAACCCATCAGATAGCACGGGATTATCTGACCAATTCTGGTATCAGTCAAGTTCAAATAATCCTCAATTATTCATTAAGCCATGGCCAGATGTCAATCACCGGGAATCAAAAATTGTTCCATGGGATTTTGATATTTATTTTTCTGTTGATTCATTTTATCAACAACAAAATTTAATTCCATTTGGAATTAATGGTATCTATGATACAGATGATCTTGAATTAACAACTACCATCCAAGGTGATGTTCAGTCACTTTCTAGGCATTATCCTTTTTATATCTACAATAGAACATTAAATGATACGATGAGTCTTATTGGAATAGATTCTAATGGGAATGGTTTTAATCCATGGGAAGATAAAATTCTTATAGGAACTTCAAGTGACGAGGGGTACTGGCTTGGGACTACATGTGAATTAGATTTTGCGGGTATACTTGAGTCAAGTCTTCCAATGTCTGGAGATATTTATTCAGTTAGATTTAATAGACCATTTTGGGAGGGTGATGTATTAAAAATAACTACAGGTGAAAATGGCAGTGTCTCCTCTTCAGATTTAAGTGATGAGATGAAAAATATTCGAGTTGTTCCTAATCCGTATGTCATGACAAACCTTCTAGAAGAGTCAATTTACAATACTGATTTTAATCAAAGAAGAAAACTAATGTTTACACATCTGCCCGCTCAGTGTGTAATTGAAATTTATACCACGTCGGGTATTCTTGTAGATAGAATAGAGGTTAATAATTCTGTAGATGATGGTGTTGCATATTGGGACTTACTAACTAATGAATCTTTAGAAGTGGCAGCTGGAATGTATATTTATCATGTCAAATCTTTAGTTCATAATAACGGGCCAGAAAAAATAGGGAAGTTTGCCATTATAAAATGATAAAGTTGATACATATATTATTATTTTTCTCTGTATTTGATAGTGCATTTGCTGTATATCGAAATGGAACTACAGCGCTTAATTTTTTAGAAATTGATGTTGCAAGTTCAAGGGTAGCAATGGGTGGAGCTGGTGTGAGTTCTGTTAATGATGCATCGGCAACATACTGGAATCCTGGAGGGCTTGCATTTGTTAATAAATCAGATATTCTATTTTTTAACCAATCTTGGATAGCAGACATCAGTCATACGTACACATCAATTGCCATTCCAATTCAAGGCTCTAGTGTAATAGGATTGAGTCTCAATGTTATGAACTATGGTGATATTGAAGTGACCACTTTAGAATTTCAGGATGGGGTAGGAGAATACTATACCGCCTTAGATTATTCAGCGGGCATAAGCTATGCACGAAAATTTGTTCAGTGGTTTGGATTTGGGGCAACATTTAAATATATAAATTCTCAGATTTGGCATAGTAATGCATCTGCAGCATCTGTAGACTTGGGGGTACAAATATATACTAACTTTCTATCATCAAAGGATGGAATGAATGATGGAGTTAAGCTTGGAATGAGCATTAGTAACTATGGTACAAGAGTTAAGTATGATGGACTTGATTTATTGCAACCGATTGACCCTGATGATGATTACGGTAATTTTGGAAATGTTATGGGGCAGTATAAAACTTCAAATTGGGAATTACCTCTTATTTTTAGGATTGGGATATCAAATAATTTTATAAACTTACAAAACCATAAATTAAATATTGCTATTGATGCAATTCATCCGAATAATGATAAGGAGCGTTTAAACATTGGAGCTGAATATTCATTTTCAAGCTCTAAGTTATTTAATTTTCATGTTAGGGCAGGCTATAAGGGGATACATATTGAAGGGATTAAAGATTCAAAAATAAGATTTTCATCTCCGTTTGGTCCATCTTGTGGATTCGGAGTTTCGCTGCCTATAGAACAAAGAGTAAAACTAAAAGCAGATTATGCTGTCCGCTTTGTTGGTGTTTTTGGGATGGTAAAACTTTTAACCATAGGGCTTGAATTTTAAATGAGAAAAATATTTTTATTAATTTTATTATCGTTTGCTTTGTTTGCGAATTCAAATCAGAAAGTTATTGCACAAGTTGGTAATCAATTTATAACAGTAGAAGATTTTATTAAGCGATCCGAGTATACTCCTAGACCACTATTCTGCAATGGAAACTCCAATTTAGAAAAACGTATTATTTTAAATAATTTAATTGGAGAAAAATTATTTTCCATGGAGTATAATCAAACTATTCCTCAGAATATTCAAAACTATTTAGATGGTAGAAAAAATCAAAAAATGAGAGAGATATTGTTTGATGAAATTACAAGATATGAGATTGATGAAAAAAACAAGTATTCTCATTGGAATAACCTTGCTTCTATAGAATACGATATATCTTATATCACAATCTCAGATTTGAATGTAGTTGATAATATTAATAGAAAAGTATTAGATGGATTATCTTTAGAAGATATATATATAGGTTCCACTAATACAGGAGACATACCTACAAAAAATAATTTAAACTTATTTACAGTAGATAATAGAGCTTTAAGGGAAAACCTTTTTTCTTCTGAATGGGATTCTGGAGATATTTTGGGCCCCATAGATACTGATGATAATATGTTTATGTTTTTACAAATAAATAAAAAACGAAAAAAAATTAATTTAAATCCCAATTCTAAAGTACAATTACAAGAAGAGGTAGCTTCTTTGATTAACACTCATATCAAAGAAAAAAAGTATACTAATTTTGTGAAAGATATAATGGATGGAATGGAGTTTGAATTAAATGGTGATGTTTACATTGAGTTTTCAAATATAGTAAAGACGTGGTATGCTAGCATGCAAAGCATAGATGATATTAACTATATAAATAATGATATGAGATTTGAAATTAAAAATAAAGATAGAATACTACTTAGTCTCAATAGAGATGAAGTATCAATTGATGAAGTTTTGAAATGGATTAATCTTCACCCACTAGTTTTTAGAGATGGTCACTACAAAGAATTAGATTTTATCCATCAGCTTAAATTTGCATTGGCAGATTTGATTAGAGATCATTTTTTAAATGTGAAATCAAGGGAATTAAATTTAGATAGCCATATAGAAGTATTATCAGAGTATAACACATGGTATGATAATTATTGTGCTATTTCACATAGAACAAACATGTTTGATGAAAATTTAATAAACTCTAGAGAAGTTAGTGATGAGCTAAATGAGTATTTTAATAATTTGACACAGAAATATAGTGATAATATTAAAATAGATTTTGATGTTTTAAATAATCTAAAATTGTCATCTATTGATATGATTAGCTACAATAAAGTAGGACCTTACAAATTAACAGTTCCACTTTTCCCTATAATCACAGATAGCTATAAATTTAATTATGGCGAATCAATAACTATGAGGAATAAATGATTCGAATTTTATTGATATTTTTAATTTTACTATTTTCATGTGAGAAAAACTTAATTACGAGCAACCCTACTTGGGGATGTACTGATCAGGATGCCTGCAATTATGACTCTAATGCTAATAGAGATGATGAATCTTGTATATTCCCAGAAGATGGCTATGATTGCAATGGGATATGCATTCAGGAAACATCCGATGGATGTGAATGTGGAATCCTTTTAGATGAGTGTGGAGAATGTGGCGGTGATGGTCCTGAAGATAATTATGATTGTAATGGTAATTGTATTTCAGAATTAGATTGTTTAGGGCAGTGCGGAGGAGACGCAGTAGAAGATTGCATGGGAGAGTGCAATGGAGCTGCAATTATTGATTGCACTGGTGTGTGCAATGGAGATGCAGTAGAAGATTGCGATGGTATATGTAATGGTAATTCGGTAGAGGATGTAAATCAAAATTGCTGTGATCTAAGCGAGTTAACAGATTGTGGATTTTGTAGTGGCTTAGAAGAATATAATGTACCTAACAGTTGGACAATTATTTTTGAAGATAATTTTGATGGCTTAGAAGTTGATCAAAGTATATGGAATATTGAAAACTGGGAAGCAGGAAGGTATAATCAAGAAGAACAAGCATATACATCAAGATTGGATAATGTTTATATAGAAAATGGTTCTTTAGTAATTAGGTCTTTAAGAGAAAACTATACTCATCTAGATACAATTAGTGGAATTGAGTCGCCAGCTCAGTATACTTCAGCTAGGCTTAATACTAAATCAAATATTGATTTTGGTCCTTTAAATTGTGGTTCTTGCAGTGGAGGTGAAATTAAGGTGGAGGTTAGAGCAAAACTTCCTGATGGAAATGGAACTTGGCCTGCTATTTGGATGTTGCCAACATACGATATTTATGGAGGCTGGCCATCGAGTGGTGAGATTGATTTAATGGAGCATGCTCCCGGAACAACTGGAATTAATAATATTTTATCATCCTTACATACAGATTCATATAACTTTACACAGAATACTCAAATTTCAGAAACAGTTTTTATTAGTGATGCAACAACAAATTATTTGACTTATACTCTTAATTGGATGAATGACTCTTTATATATGGAAATATATGATGAAGAAACTTCAGAATATTATTCATCTGTAAGTTTTTCAGATAATGGGCAGGGTCCAGCATCATGGCCATTTGATCAAGAATTTCATTTATTATTAAATCTAGCGATTGGTGGTAATATGGGTGGAGGTAATATTGACAATGCTTCATTCCCACAACATTTCTATATTGATTATGTTAGAGTTAGTCAAAGGGGATGTGTTGAGTAAGCATCTTTTCTTTAAGGTAAATCTTATACTTTTACTCATTCTACTTTCTTCATGTACCTCTAATAATGAAACATTGAATTTGAATTCAAATGATACTTGGATTGGGGCTGGAATTGCCTATGGTCCTTTTAGAGATGGCCAAGAGCCAGGAGGAAATTTCCCTACTATCAATCAATTATCAGAAGATCTGCATATTATTTCTAAGCGATGGAAGTGGATTAGGCTCTATGGTTCTCGTGGTTTTACATCAGATATACTTGATATTATTAAAAAAGATAAACTTGATATAAAGGTGATGCTTGGTGCATGGATAGCAAAAGAAGAAAATAGCGCTGAAGCGAAGGCTAATAATAAACAGGAAATAGATGAAGCTATAAAATTAGCTAATGATTTTCCAAATATTATTAATTCTATTAATATTGGAAATGAAACAATGGTTTTTTGGTCTGACCATAAAGTAGATATTAATCAGATGAAAGAATATATTAAATATACTGCAGATAGAGTTAACGTTCCGGTGACGACATCAGATGATTTTAATTTTTGGAATAAAGAAGAATCAATGGAGATAGCAGAAGTATGTGATTTTATTGTTGTGCACATTCATCCTCTATGGGCTGGATTACAGATAGATAGTTCAGTTGATTGGGTTCAAAATATTTACCAGCAGATAAAAGATTTTCATCCTGAAAAAACAATAGTAATTGGTGAAACTGGCTGGGCTACCAATAAGCATAACCAAGGTTTACAGCATGAGCTTATTAAAGGAATTCCAAATGAAGAAAATCAGATGATATTCTACAATGAATTTAGATCTTGGGCTATTGGAAATAAGATACCACATCATTTTTTTGTAGTTTTTGATGAAAATTGGAAAGGTGGTAATAATAAAAATGAAGTAGAAAAACATTGGGGACTATATTACTCTAACAGAAAACCTAAACTTATTTTTCAAAATGAAATTAGTCGTTAAAATAATTTTTATTATAGCTTTATTTTTAATGTTTTATGGTTGCAACTCAGAGAAATACGAACCTGAGAAAGGTGTGATGACTATTTCTAAGGAACAAACTCAATCATGGGTAAGAAACTTTAATCCATTAGCTCCAGGAGCAAATGCAAGATGGCCAGCTGTTTCTGGAATATATGAACCTCTATTTATATATAATTCAATGCAATCTAAAATTGTACCATGGCTAGGTCTTAGCTATGAATGGAAAGAACAAAATAAAGTTTTAATTATTGAAACCAGATCAGGTGTTAAGTGGTCTGATGGAAAGCCCTTTTCAGCTTATGATGTTGAGTTTACATTTAATTTAAAAAATGATTTCAAAGCTTTGGATGGGATGGGTAATTGGAAATATTTATCTAGAGTTGAAGCGGTAGATTCCAATCATGTAGTATTTGAGTTTTCTCGAGTGTATGTCCCTGGATTTGAAGTTTTATCTGGTCAGCCGATTGTTCCTAAACACATATGGAAAGAAATATCAGATCCAGTTAAATTCACCAATCCAGATCCTGTTGGTACGGGGCCATTTACTGAGATAACATTATTTACAAATCAAGTATGGGAGTTAAGTAAAAATCCAAAATATTGGCAAGAAGGTAAACCCAAAATAGAAAAACTTAGATTTCCCGCATTCTTATCAAATGAACAGGCTACGCTTGCATTAATTAAAGGAGAGGTAGATTGGTCAGGTAATTTTATTCCAGCGATTGATAGAATATTTGTTGATAAAGATCCTGAAAATAATCACTATTGGTTCCCTAAATCTGGTGGATCTATCTTTTTTTATTTAAATACTACAATAGCTCCATTTAATGATAAGAATTTCAGAAAAGCAATCAGCATGTCTATTGATAGAGAGTTAATATCTAAGGTTGCAATGTATGATTATACAGATCCTGCGCATCAAACAGCAATATCCGGGTCATTTTTGGGATTCAGATTACCCGATAAATTAATAACAGAAAATTGGGTCAGCTATTCTCCGAATGATGCTCGAAAACAAATTGAATCTTTGGGCTATAAAAGAAACAGTAATGGCTACTGGTTAGATGAAGATGGGAATGAAATTTTTATTACTATTGGTGTTGTATCTGGTTGGGCAGATTGGATTAGAGCTGGACAAATTATTTCAAAGAATCTTAATGAAATAGGAATTAAATCAAGAGTTAAAACTCAAGATTTTGGTGCATGGTTTAATGATCTCCAAATGGGGACATTTTCTAGTGCAATTGCTTGGGCTGAAGGAGGTGCAACACCCTATCCAATGTATGAAGGGTTGATGGCATCAAAAAGTATCAAGCCTATCGGTGAACCATCAGGAACCAATTGGCATAGATTTGGACTAGAGGAAGTTGATAGTCTTGTTGCTATTTTTGAAAGAACTGCAGATGAGAAATTAAAAAAAGATTTAATTTACAAAATGCAGGAGCTATTTATAAAGTCGGCTCCAGCAATTCCTCTTTTTGCAGATCCAACTTGGGGTGTTTTTAGCACTAAGAGATTTACCAATTTCCCTAATAAGGATAATCCATATTCTCAAATATCTCCAAATAAAACACCTGAAAATTTATTTATTTTAACTGAGGTTGAACCTAAATGAATAAATCTTTAGTATATATTTTTAGAAGATTTTTCTTTTATTGCCTAGCTGGATTTATGGCTATTACTCTAAATTTTCTTATTCCAAGATTGATGCCTGGAGACCCTGCCTCTATAATGTTTGCACAATTCAAAGGAAAGCTAGAACCAGAGGCTCTAGATGCGCTAAAGGAGACATTCGGATTTGCAGATGGTCCATTACTACAGCAATACTTTGATTATTTGAAGCATCTATTTCAAGGGAATTTGGGTACATCCATATCTTATTTTCCACAACCTGTTAGTGAAGTAATATCATCTGGATTATATTGGACATTATTCCTTGCTGGAACTTCTCTTGTTATTTCATTCATTATAGGGTCTCTTGTAGGTGTGTATCTAGCATGGAATAGAGATCAAAAACTAGATTCTTTTTTAATTCCAACGTTATCATTTTTAGGGGCATTTCCATATTTTTGGATTGCGATGTTATTACTTTATTATTTTGGATTTATATTAGATTGGTTCCCTATTAGACATGCTTATAGTCAAAATGTGACGCCTGGCTTTAACGCTGATTTTTTTATAAGTGTCTTTAGTCATTATGTACTACCAGCATTTACATTAATATTTGTTAGCTTAGGTGGTTGGATGCTAAGTATGAGAAATAATATGATATCTACATTAGGAAATGAATATGTGAATTATGCAAAGGCTATTGGGTATAATAAAAAAATATTGATGCTTAAATTTGCAGCACGAAATGCACTACTTCCAAGCATAACAGGCTTCGGAATGGCGATTGGTTTTATTTTAAGTGGGGCGCTCTTAACAGAAATTATTTTTAGCTATCCAGGTCAGGGGTATCTTTTACTACAAGCCGTTCGAGCTCAAGATTTCCCATTACTTCAAGGTATTTTTCTTACAATTACATTTTCAGTCTTATTATCTAATTTAATTGTTGATATTGTCCTTTTATTTTTAGATCCAAGGATAAGAAGATGAAAAACATTACAAGTTTCTTTTTATCAATAGTTAAAAACCCAAAGGCTAGCATTGGTGTCTACATATTATCATTTTTTATATTCTTGAGCCTTCTTGGGCCTTTGATTGTTGGTTCTCCGACAGATTATGTTGGTGTACCATTACAAGCACCATCCATAGATCATTGGTTCGGTACAAATGGACAAGGACAAGATGTATTTTCTCAAACAGTTTATGGTGCACAAAAAACGCTTTCAATAGCTTTTTTAAGCGGAGTACTTGTAGTTTTAGTAGGAGCAATACTAGGTGGTATTGCTGGATATTTTGGAAGAAGATTAGATGATATACTATCACTTCTTATTAACATCTTCTTACTATTACCGGGTCTGCCATTAATGGTTATACTTGCAGCATGGTTGCCTCCAGGCCCATTAACCATTATAATAGTTTTAGTATTTACAGGATGGGCTTGGCATGCACGTGTTCTTAGATCTCAAGTTATGATATATAGAAAACAAGATTTCGTATTAGCATCTAAAGTTTGCGGTGAATCTAATTTTAGAATTATTATGATTGAAATCTTACCTAGAATGCTTCCATTGATAACTTCTTCATTTATTGGTGCAACTATATATGCAATAGGAGCTCAAGTCGGATTAGAATTTTTAGGATTAGGCGATATTAGTCAAGTAACTTGGGGTACAAATTTGTACTGGGCAACAAATGACCTTGCCTTATTAACTGGTTCATGGTGGACGTATGTTCCAACAGGAATATCAATTGCTCTTGTTAGCTTAAGCTTAACTCTTATCAATTTTGGTATAGATGAATTAGCTAACCCTAGGCTCATTTCTGAACGTCATCTTAGCAAAAAATTAAATGGAAAATTTGATAGAAATAGTGCTACACCTGTTAGGATTAATAAATAGATGTCAATTCTTAATGTAAAAAATCTTTCAGCTGAGTATGTAGGAGAAGATGAATCAAATAAGGCTCTTAATAATATTTCAATAGATTTAGATAAAAATGAAATTTTAGGTATTGTCGGGGAGTCTGGGTGTGGAAAATCCACGCTTATAAAGTCTATAATGAGAATTTTAAGCGCCCCTGGATTAATAACATCTGGTGAAGTTTACTATAAGAAAGAAAATATTCTTAATATGACAGATAGTGAGTTATCTAAAATTAGATGGAAAGAAATATCCTTAGTTAAACAGAAGGCCTTGAATTCATTAAACCCAGTATCAAATATAGGACACCAACTAGCACTTCCTTATAGATTTCACCTTGGACTTAATAAAATTGAATCAGAAAATAAAGCGAGAGAACTTCTTGAACTTGTAAACATTGATCAAATTCATTTTGATTCTTATCCTCATGAACTATCCGGAGGAATGAGGCAAAGAGTTATTATTGCAATAGCTTTAGCCTTAAAACCTGACCTTGTAATTATGGATGAACCTACTACAGCGCTTGATGTGATTACTGAGCATGAAATAATAAATAGCATTAAGAACTTGCAGAGAGAGCTGAAATTTTCGATAATTTTCATCACTCATGATTTAAATTTATTGCTTCAATTTGCAGATAAAGTATGTGTTTTATATGATGGAGAATTAGTTGATTATGGATCAGTAGAACAGATAAAATCTGGTGGAAATCATAACTATACTAAAACATTATTAGATGTAATTCCAGAAATAAATACTAATGAAAATTCAAATATAAATGATAATAAACGTAAAAAAATTCTTTCACTTAAAAATATCAATGTGCAATATCAACTGGGGTCATGGATTTCCCCAGATATTCTCGATGCAGTAAATAATGTGAGCATTGATTTATATCATAGTCACATAACATCTCTTATAGGTGAGTCAGGTAGCGGAAAAAGTACCATCGCAAAAGCAATATCAGGATTGGAAAAATTAGATAGTGGAAATATAATTCAGTATAATAACCAACAAAGTAAAGAAGTTATACATAACCTTAACTTCAGAAAGGATGTTCAATTAATATTTCAAGATCCATTTTCTGCCTTAAATCCAATTCATACTGTTTTTCATCATTTTGAGAGACCTTTGCTTAGATTTGGAATAACAAAAAAAACTGAAATTAAATCTAAAATTTGTGAGCTTCTTGAAATGGTAGAGCTCAACCCTGTTGAAGAATTTTTATATAAATTCCCGCATGAAATGTCAGGAGGAGAATGTCAAAGAGTTTGTATAGCTAGGGCATTAAGTTCAAACCCAAAACTAATTATTGCAGATGAACCAACTTCAATGCTAGATGTTTCAATAAGGAGTGATATTTTAAATTTATTTATCAAATTAAAAGAAAAATATGGATTAAGTATCTTGCTTATTACACATGATATTGCATCTGCATCTATATGTTCAGATGAAATAATAGTACTTAAAAAGGGACGTATTGTAGAGTCAGGCTCAAGGCTGGATATTATTAAAAATCCAAAGCATGAATACACAAAAAGTTTATTGAAAGCATCAACAGAAGAGTGGTTTGTAAAAAAATAAATAGGGGGTTTAGATTTTGAGAAAGAATTTTAAATGGGGTGTTGCGACATCAAGTTTCCAAATTGAAGGTTCAAATGATGTAGATGATAAAATTAGATCTATATGGGATGAATTTTGCGATACTCCTGAAAAAATAAAAAATTCAGATCATGCGAAAATTGCTTGTGATCATTACAATAGATATAATGATGATTTTGATTTTCTAGATAAGCTTGGGGTGGATTGTTATCGCTTTTCAATATCCTGGCCAAGGATAGTATTTGATGATTTGAAGACAAAAAATCAAAAGGGCTTAGATTTTTATTCCAAGCTAATTGATAATCTTTTAGATCGCGGAATTGAACCATTTTTAACTTTAAACCATTGGGATATTCCTCAAATATTTTTAGAAAAGGGTGGGTGGACAAAAAGAGATAATATGAAGTACTTTCTAGATTACGCCAATATTGTTTCAAAGGAATTTGGAGATAAAATAAATTACTGGATTACCCATAATGAACCATGGGTTATATCAAACTGTGGATATAAAGATGGTATTCATGCGCCAGGAGAACAGTCATTTTTTGATTCACTTAGAGTTAATCATCATTTGCTTGTTTCGCATGGTCAATCAGTTCCAATAATAAGAGAGAATTCTAAAGATTCAAAGGTTGGAATAGTATTAAACCTAACACCGGGTTATCCCGCATCATCTAGTGATGCCGATAAAAAGGCTACCTTATTATTTAATCAATTTTTCAATGAATGGTTTCTTGACCCACTTTATGGAGGTGAATATCCCAAAGAAGTTTCAGATGATTGGATGCAGAAAGGAATGTTTAGTGAACTTGATTTTTTGAAGGATGGTGACTATGATATAATTTCTACATTAACTGATTTTTTAGGAATTAATTATTATTCAAGAGGAATTATTAGAAGTGAGGACATTGAAGAATCTGAAAATTCTCCAGTGGAAATTATAGCTGGTAAGAAGACTGACTTCGATTGGGAAGTTTTCCCTGAGGGTTTAAAGAAGCTACTTATAGATGTTGATCATCATTATGATGTTAAAAGTATTTATATTACTGAAAATGGATGTGCATATGATTATCCAATTGAAAATGATGGAAGTATCAATGATATAGATAGAATTAATTATCTTGAGTCACATGTATTAGCTTGCAAGGATGCTATTGATAAAGGAGTCCCTCTTGATGGATATATGCATTGGTCTCTAATGGACAATTTTGAATGGGCAGAGGGGTATTGTAAAAAGTTCGGACTTATTGGGATAGACTTTGAATCCTTAGAGCGTATCCCTAAAAATAGTTTCTGGAAATACAAGGAACTAATAAAAAAATATTCTAAATAAAAAAAGGGCCTCAAATTGAGGCCCTTTTCATATCTAATCAAAGTA
>CETH01104345.1_pt1 | contig 21145 bp, 23 predicted proteins | sample 361461 | NCBI WGS metagenome assembly CETH01 (sample SAMEA2622695, study PRJEB7988) | marine metagenome | isolation source: saline water (ENVO:00002010), including
GACATTTCTGCTATTCCACCTGCATTATCTGTTACAGGACCATATGCATCCAAAGCAACTACCATTCCAGTAAGAGCTAACATTGCTGTGACTGCTATAGCTATACCAAATAATCCTGCTAATTCATTTGTAGCAATTATTCCTGCTACAATTATTAAAGCAGGCAAAGCTGTAGCTTCCATTGAAACTGCTAAACCTTGAATTACATTTGTTCCATGTCCAGTAGTCGAAGATTTTGCAACACTTCTTACTGGTCTATAATTTGTTCCTGTGTAATATTCTGTAACCCAAATAATCAATCCTGTTACTACTAAACCGATAACACCACAATAATATAAATCAAAGCCAGTAAAATTTTTGTCTCCTACTATAAAGGAATTTTCTAAACCAATAATATTAGATGTAATTGGATAAAGTAATATTAAAGAAATTATTGCCGTAACAATAAATCCTTTATAAAGGGCTCCCATAATATTTTTACTTTTACCAAGTTTAACAAAAAAAGTTCCAATTATAGAAGCAATAATACAACCTCCCCCAATTGCTAATGGATAAATCATCATACCTGTATTTCCTTGGAAAAATATTGACGCAAGAACCATTGTTGCAACAATCGTAACTGCGTACGTTTCAAATAGATCGGCCGCCATTCCAGCGCAATCACCAACATTATCTCCAACATTGTCAGCTATAACCGCGGGATTTCTAGGATCATCTTCGGGTATGCCAGCTTCAACTTTTCCAACTAAGTCAGCACCAACATCGGCACCTTTGGTAAATATACCACCACCAAGTCTTGCAAAAATAGAAATTAAAGAGGCGCCAAATCCAAGAGCAATTAAAGCATTTATTAATTCCCTGCTGTCAACTTTGAAAGTTAATAACATCCAGTAATAAATTGATATAGATAATAAAGCTAAACCAGCAACTAAAAGACCAGTTATTGCTCCAGATTTAAAGGCCATTGTTAATCCTTTTTGCAAACTTGTTCTCGATGCCTCAGCTGTCCTAACATTTGCCTGAACAGAAATTAACATTCCAACATAACCGGCAACGCCTGATAACAAAGCGCCTATAAGATAACCAAGACCAACTAATAAACTAAAAAAATAACTTATAATAAATAAAACAACTACACCAACAATTGCTATAGTTTTATATTGTCTGTTTAAGTAAGCTTTTGCACCAATTTGAATTGCCTCTGCAATTTCTTGCATTTTGTTATTACCAGGACTAGATGAAATAATTTGTTTACTTAAAAAGTAGCTATATACAACAGCTAAAATTCCAACAAATATTATTAGATATAAATTTTCCAATGATGTATCTCCGCTTATGATCGATTAAAAAACAGGAAGTTGCCAAAAAAATAAGTAAAAGGCAAGAAATTATTCACTATCTTTCCTAAGATTTTTTGAAATTTTATCTAAAATTGCATTTAAATAGCCTTTATGAGCACTTTCTAAAAAAAAATCCGAAATTTTTACATATTCACTAACAATGACTTTTATGGGTGTTTTGTGATTAAACATAAGCTCATAAGTCGCTGATAGTATCATTAACTTAAGTATAAGGTCAGTTCGAGATGGATTAAACTCATTTTGTAATATTGTTTTTAAATTTTCAAGTAAAAGTTCTTCCCTTTCGATAGTTCCTGAAACTGTATCTTTTATAAATTTTTTATATCGATGTTTTGAGTAAGAAATTTCGGTTTCTTTATTTAAGAAATATCCATACAATTTTTGAATAACAATTATCCTAGGATTGTTATTTAAATTTTCCTTATTCATTATTTAATTTTTAAAACTTCTACTACCGCTTTTACTGCTTCTTTCCCCTTGACATATCTTCCGCTTGCTTGATCTTTATTAAATAAAGTTAATATTGAATTACCAATCGGTTTTTTTTTATCTATAGATATTTTCATAATAGCGTCTGTGATAGAACTTGAAATCAAATCAAAATTCGATGTTTGTCCTTTAATAATGCATCCTATTGCAATAAATCCATCGTATTTTTTTGAAAGTTTTGATATCACCACAGGTATTTCAAATGCGCCTGGTACTTTGAAAACATCTATTTTTTTAATCCCTGTTTCCTTTAATTCTTTTTTTGCACTATTATAAAGTTCATTTGTTATATCTTCATTATAAGTAGAAATAACGATACAAATTTTTACTCTCATTTAATAATCTCCTGTTTGATAATTTTTATACCGTATCCCTTCAGTGCAATAACACGTTTTCTTGATCTTGATACTAATATCATGTTTTTGATTTTAAGTTCTTTGATTATTTGTGCTCCAACACCGTAATATCTTAATATACTGTTGTCTTCATTTGATTTGTTGGGATTACTTCCTTTAACAAGTATAAGTGCAAAGTTACTGAATTTGTTTAGGTGTTGTAATGAATTTTTAAAAATATCTTTACTAAAATTAAAAAAACTATTCAAAAGATTTGTTGAAATAACTCTTACTCTTGAGGGTTTTTCCGCATTAAATTTACCTTTTGTTATGGCATAATGTTCTGATCCATCAAGTTTGTTTCTAAAAGTTTTTAAATCAAAATTTCCAAATTTTCTAATTTTTATTTTCTTGTTTGAAATACATTTAATAAGTCTTTCATTCTTTAACCGGTGAGAAATTAAATCTTCTATTTTTGCAATTTTTAATCTATGTTTTTTTGCAAAAGGAATTAAATCTTTATAGCGAGCCATGGTTCCATCTTCATTCATAACCTCGCAAATAACAGCGCTTGGGTTAAGATTTGCTAATTTTGAAATGTCAACAGAAGCTTCTGTGTGACCTGCTCTTTCTAAAACACCTCCGTTTTTTGAAACTAAAGGAAAAACATGGCCTGGTGAAACTATATCTTTTTTACTTGAAGATGGTTTAATTGCTACCTTTATTGTCTTGGCTCTATCATAGGCAGATATTCCAGTTGATATACCTGTTTTTGACTCTATAGAAACCGTAAAAGCAGTTTGAGTTCTTGATTTATTAACTGAAGACATAAGCGGTAATTTCAATTTTTTAATCTTTTTTTGTGTTAAAGCCAAACATATCAATCCTCTGCCATGTTTAGCCATAAAATTAATTTTTTTTGGATTTACTTTAGATGCAGGTACAACTAAATCACCTTCGTTTTCTCTATCTTTATTATCAACTAAAATGAACATTTTTCCTTTTTTTGCATCTCTTATAATTTCTTTAATACTTGACGAAGAACTTTTCATTTTAATTATAAATATTATTTAAATATTTTCCTATCATATCAAATTCAATATTAACTTTATCACCCTTTTTTAATTTAATCAGATTTGTAAGTTTAAGTGTATGAGGAATAATTGTAATCTGGAAACTGTTAAATCTTATTTTTGAGATCGTTAGTGAAACTCCATTAATAGAAATTGAACCTTTTTCAACGATAAATTTTTTATATTTTTTTTTAATTCCAAAAACAACATTCCAGGATCTATCAATAATTTTAATACTTTTAACAATCGATGTTGTGTCAACATGTCCTTGAACATAATGACCAGATATTTTTTTTCCATAATGCAGAGATTTTTCAATGTTAATATACTTGCCAATTTTTGCATTTTTAAAATTCGATCTTTTTAAAGTTTCCTTTGAAAGATAAAAAAGAAAAGACTTTTTTTTAATTCTGATTAACGTTAAACAGACACCATCACAAGATACGGATTCTCCTATATCTGTTTTTTTAAATGAAATATTTGAGGTTATTTCAATTACTCTACTTCCGTTAACGTATTTAGGGTTTTTTTTTATACTTTTAATTAATCCCTGGTTATACACAATTCCATTAAACATTATTTAATTCTTTCTTTATAAAGTTTATCCCCAAACAAATTAACATTAATAGGGTTTTTTAAATTTATTTTTTTTATTGTATTAGAACTAGAATAATTAGTTCCACGTTTTTTTAAACTATTGTGTGATTTAAATAAATAGATATTTTTCAAAAATTTATTTTTAATCAAAAAATTTAAAAAAGTAAGACCTGATTCTACAAAGATTCGTGAATAACCTTTGTTTTTTAAAGTCAAAAATAAACGATAAAAATCATTTTTGCTTGTTAATGAATTAATTTGGAAGACTTTTATTCCTTTTTTTCTTAAATATAGAATTTTTCTTTTATTATCTGAACAAGTAAATAACAATATTTTTCTATTTTTATTTTTTTTATATAATTTTAATTTTTTTTTTAATCTAAGACTTCTATCTAAAATAATTAGATCGGGGCTTTTTTTTTCCAAACCTTCTATTCTGCAATCAAGGGAAGAATTATCTTCGTTAATAGATTTAGCAGTAGAAATAAGACAATCATAGATTGATCTTAGTAAATGTGCTCTTCGTTGAGAATGAAAATTTGTAATAAATTTCTTTTTAAGATTTTTTGTAAAATAGTCTTTTGAAATAGCTATTTTTGCATCTATTAAAGGTAAATTATTACTATGTTGTAGATAGTAACTTTGATAAAAACTTAAACCATCTTTTTTTAACAAAGGTCCTTTTGCAAAAATTCTTTTTTTTTTAAAAATATTCTTTGACTTTTTTGCAGATCTCTTGTCTGGATCATAAGCAGAAAAAAAAACTCTTTTAATTTTCTTTTTGATGATTATATTCGTACATGGTGGTGTTAATCCGTAATGTGAACACGGCTCTAGAGTCACATATATGTTTGAATTTTTAAAATCTTTTTTTTTATTTAAAGCATTGAATTCAGCATGTGGTCTACCATTAACAGAAGTGCAACCTGATGAAATTACTGATCCATTTTTTTCAACTACACATCCTACTGAAGGATTTCTTTTAGTAGATCCTAAATTATTTTTTGCTTGTTCAAATGCAAGAGATAGAAAGTGTAAATCTTTAGAATTAAAATTATTTCTTAATTTTGCCATCTAGTTCCTCAATATATTCACCAAAGTCTCCTATTTCTTTGAAGTTAGTATATACTGAAGCAAATCTGATATAAGCGACTTTGTCCAATTCTTTTAAAGTATCCATTACTTTTCTTCCAATAACACTAGATTGAATTTCTGATTGACCTAATTCCTCAAGTTCTCTTGATATTCTTGAAACTACCTTTTCTATTGTGTCAGCATCAATTGGTCTTTTTTTAAGCGCAGTAAAAAGAGATCTTGCTAATTTTTCTCTGTCAAAAGGAGTTCTTCTACCATTTTTTTTAATCACTGTTAATTCTCTAAATTGAACTCTTTCAAAGGTTGTGAATCTTTGTCCTCCACTACATGTACAAAATCTTCTTCTTCTTATAGCGGTACCATCTTCTGTAGGTCTAGAATCAACTACAGAGGTATCTTTTTCTCTACAAAAAGGGCAAAGCATAATTTAATTTTTGAACAAGTGACTATATATAGGAAACTTGGAACAAAGTTCAATTACTTCTTTTTTAACTTTTGACTCAATTTTACTATTATCTTCTGGATTGGCAGATAAACCTTTAATTACTTCTGTGATTAATTCTCCAACTTTTTTAAATTCATTTAAACCAAAACCTCTTGTTGTAGCTGCCTGAGATCCAAGTCTTATTCCAGACGTTATAGTCATTTTTTCAGTATCAAAAGGAATTCCGTTCTTATTACAAGTTAAGTTTGCCTTACCTAAACTAATTTCTGCTGCCTTGCCTGTTACCTTAAATGGTCTAAGGTCCACAAGCATTAGATGGGTATCGGTTCCACCTGAAAATATTTTGAAACCATTGTTTTTTAATGTTTCTGATAAAATCTTCGCATTCGCAAGTACGGATTTAATGTATTCTCTAAAACTTGGCTGCAATGCTTCATGAAACGCTGCTGCCTTTGCTGCTATAACGTGCATCAGAGGACCGCCTTGATATCCTGGAAATACAGCAGAATTAAATTTTTTTATTAGATCCTCTTTATTTGTTAAAATAATTCCACCTCTTCCACCTCTCAAAACTTTATGTGTTGTTGAAGTAACAACATCTGCATAATCGATTGGATTTGGATAACCTCTACCGGCAACCAAACCAGAAAAGTGAGCCATGTCCACCATTAAATATGCTTTAACGCTATCAGCTATTTCTCTAAATTTTTTAAAATCAATTATTCTTGAATATGCACTACCGCCAGCAATTAATATTTTTGGTTTGTGCTCTAAAGCTAACTTTTTAATCTGATCATAGTCAATTAAACCTGTTTTTTTATCAACCTCGTAATGAAAAGCTTTGAGCCATTTTCCTGAAATGGAAACTTTCGCTCCATGGGTTAAATGTCCTCCAGAGTTTAAACTCATACCAAGTATAGTGTCTCCGGGGTTTAATAGTGCAAGATATACAGCTCCGTTAGCTTGTGCGCCTGAATGTGGTTGAACGTTTGCATATTTACAATTAAATAATTTTTTTACTCTCTCTAATGCTAGTTCCTCAGCCTTATCTACAAATTCACATCCTCCATAATATCTTTTTCCGGGATATCCTTCTGCATACTTATTGGTGAGTACCGAACCTTGTGCATCTAGAACTGCTTTTGAAACAATATTTTCTGAAGCAATAAGTTCAATATGTTCTTGTTGTCTTTTTAGTTCCAATTTTATTGAATTATATAAATCTGGATCTCTCAAAGATAAATCCTTATCAAAATAATCTTGATAACTTCCGTTGATATCTTTCTTAATTTTTGACATAATTATAAATAGTATTTTTAAACTTTTTTAACTCTTCTAAGGTGTCTACCACCTTCAAATTTAGTACCAAGAAATACATTAACCAACTTTATAGCTTTAGATTTGTTAATTAACCTAGCTCCTAGTGCTATGATATTAGCATTATTATGCAGTCTAGACAAACGAGTAGATGCTTCATTATAACAAACAGCAGCCCTTATTTTTTTGAGTTTATTGGCTGACATAGCCATTCCAGTACCAGATCCGCAAACTAATATTCCTACATTACTTCGTTTTGAAGATATACTTCTAGCAACTTTTTTAGCAAAATCAGGATAATCAACAGATTTGTCAGTTGTTGGACCAAAATCTAAAACTTTGATTTTCTTTTTTTTGAGATTCTTTTTTATTTCTTCTTTTAATTTAAAACCAGCGTGATCGGATGATATAGATATTTTTTTAAATAAAAATTTCAAATCAATTAAATCTATTCTCTAATAAACAAGCTACTATATGAATTCTATTTTTTTCTCCACCATTAAAAAAATTATGGTATCTAGTGTTATTTGTAATCCACACGTTACCATCAGCAGGCATATGTTTAGCAACATCTTCTATAACCATTTTACATCCTGGATTTGTGATAATGGGAATGTGAAGTCTTGGCTCTGGGTCCTTATGCCAGCTTAATGTTGATCTTGGTTCTTTTAATAAAATTCTGACCCTACCGAGTTTAAATTTAGATCTTAAAGTTTTATAAACTTCTTCAAAGTAAGTGTTTTTAAATTCTCTAACCAATTCAGTGTATTTTGACTCATCAATTGGTTTATCTCTCATTACTTCTTTCCCTGTTTCATCTGGTTTTGTCCAATATACTCCTCTAACATTGTGTCCTTGTATTGAACTGTCGTCTCCTGGAACTTTGTTCATGGGAATTGCATGAAAATTTGTTATCCCTAATGTTTGGTATTTTGAGTTTTTTAAAATTTTTTCAAGATCATTTTTCAGTTTAGAAATATCAAATTTGATGTCAGGTACTTGATAGAAATCTTTAAAGGTGCTTGTATTTGACATATATATAGTTAATACACTTTTTTGTATTTAAATAATATTATATTTGTCGCATTATATAAAGTTTAATAGGTTTAAAAAATGAAGATATTAGGTAAATATCCAAGTGTAAGATTGAGAAGGAATCGCAAGTATGCGTGGAGCAGAAGACTTGTGGCTGAAAACAACTTAACCGTAAACGATTTAATATTTCCAATATTTATTAGTGAAGGTAAAAATAAAATTCAATCTATTAAGAAAATGCCTGGTGTTTATAGATATTCTGTAGATAAAGTGGGTCATATTATTAATCAAGCAAGTAAATTGAATATACCTTTGGTAGCAATTTTTCCACAAACACCAGATAAAAAAAAAGATTTCCTTGGAAGTGAAGCTTTGAATGAAAATAATTTAGTTTGTAGAGCAATAAGAGAAATAAAGAAAAATAATTCAAATATTGGTGTGATGGCCGATGTTGCATTAGATCCCTATACAGACCATGGTCATGACGGAATTTTGAAAAAAAAAGAAATATTGAATGACGAAACTATTAAAATATTATCTAATCAAGCTTTAATTCAAGCTCAAATGGGATGCGATGTAATATCACCATCAGATATGATGGATGGTAGAGTTGGGGTAATAAGAAAAGCTTTAGATAAGAATAATTTTAAGAATGTTCAAATTTTATCCTATGCAGCTAAATATTCATCGAATTTCTACGGACCTTTTAGAAATGCAATTGGGTCAAATAAAAAACTAAAAGGAGATAAAAAAAGTTATCAAATGGATTACAAAAACTCAAATGAAGCCTTAAGAGAAGTTGCTTTAGATCTTAAGGAAGGAGCAGATTTCGTTATGGTTAAACCAGCTTTACCTTATCTTGACATAATTAAATCAGTAAAAGAAAATTTTAAAGTTCCAGTTTTTGGTTATCAGGTATCAGGTGAGTATTCGATGATAAAGCTTGCTATAAAAAAAGGTATTTTTAACAACGAAGCTATCATAGAAAGTCTAATGTCAATAAAAAGAGCTGGTGCGTCCGCTATTGTAACATACTTTGCAATGGAAATTGCAAAGAAAATGAGAAATAAATTATAAAAATTTTTTCTCCAATAATTTTCTTGAATATGGAAATTGAATATTATTAGGTATAAAAAATTTATTTTCCATTAGATTTCTTGAAAAACAGAGGCCATTATATATATCTTTAATATCAAGCTTAATATTATTTTTAAAAACTAAAAAACTAGGAATTTTATAATACAAATTATCGAGTTTAACATTAATTATTTTTTCTTCTTTTATATTATTAAATTTTTCTGAATTAATTTTGAAGCCGAAACCTAGATTTTTAATTAAATTTATTTCCCAATTCAGATATAAGGATAACCAGTTCTCACTTTTAAATTCTTTTAAAAGATTAGATAAAGAAATATAAATTTTATTATAAGGTTGGTTTTCTGGTAAAACCGCCTTTAATATTGAGAAAAGAGAATTTAAGCAAAGAGTTCTTGTTTTATCATCAAAATATTCTGGAGAAATAGCATTAATCAATTCTGTTTTAAAATAACCTACTCTATTTTCATTTTTGGAGTTGTATATGATAAAAATTTTGTTAGCTAATTGAAGATAATTTTTAATTTTTCTTGAATTACCTCCGTAAACAATTCCACTAACCTTTCCAAACTTACTTGTAAATACTTCTAAAATTACAGCATTCTCTCTAAATTTTCTTTTAGAAATTACAAATCCTTCATCTTCCCAATTCATTTCTAATTTATATTCAGACTTTTAATTAATTGTGATGCTGCATTTTGTTGAGCCAGTTTTTTGGATTTGCCATAACCAAAAACCTTTTTAGAATTATATATATGAACTTGAACTTTGAAAAAAGGATTGTGATTTGGTCCAATTTGTTTAAAAGTTTTATAAATAGGTAATTTCTTATATTTTTTTAATGAGTATTCCTGAAGTTTTGTTTTAGAGTCTATTTCAGTTATTTTTGACTTTTTAATAAAGTTTTGCCAATTTTTTAAAATAAATTTTTCAGAGATTGAAAGTCCTTGGTCAATATATATAGCTCCAATCAAAGCTTCACAACAGTCACTCAAGATTTTTTCGTCTGAGGATTTAAGGTTTTTAAATGAATTTCCTGTTTTAATGAATTTTTTAAGATTAAGTTGTTTTCCAATCTCACTACAAGTTTTTTTATTTACAAGATTAGAAAACTTTTTATCAATAACACCTTCGCTTTCATTAGGATATAAACTGAGTAACTTTTTAGAAATCACTAATCCAATAACTCTATCACCTAAAAATTCCAATTTTTCATTGTTATGTTTTTCATTAAAGCTTTTATGAGTTAAACTTTGCGCTAAAAGATTTTTATTTTTAAAATTAATATTAATAAGATTTTCTATTTTTTTTATACTATTTGTCATTTGATTTTTTTAAAAAACCTATTAGATCTAAATGAATTTTTCCAATTCCAAAATTTGAATACGCTTCCAACGTTGCTATCATTTGAAAAAAAAATTAATTCAGCTTTTCCTACAAGATTATTTTCATGAACATAGCCAACACTAGATAAAAATCTGCTGTCTCTAGAACAGTCCCTATTGTCACCTAAAAAAAAATAATGTTTTTGAGGTACAACATATAAGTCCGAATTCAACATACTTCCAATTTTGTTATAAACTACAGTGTGAGTTTTTTCATTTGGTAAAGTTTCAGAAAATTTCATAACCTCAACTTCTTCAGTTGAACATCTAACATAAAATCTTGCATCAGTTTTTTTCATAATAATTTTATCTTTGTTAATGAACAATTCGCCATTAATAAATTGAATTTCATCGCCAGGTAAACCAATTAATCTTTTAATAAAATCAGTTCTATTATCTGAAGGTGTCTTGAAGACTATTAGATCCCCGTAATTAGGTTTTTTGTTTAAAATTCTATTTTTAATTATTGGTGGACTAAATGGAAATGAATGCTTGCTATATCCATATGTATATTTAGATACAAAAATTCTATCTCCAACTAGTAAAGTTGGTTCCATTGATGAAGATGGAATATAAAAAGGTTGAAATAATAATGATCTAATCAATATTGCTATGATTAAAGCGATTAATAAAGTTTTAATATTCTCGTAGATTTTAAATATCATTTTTACTTATGAGTAAATACAATAACAGAAGCTACAGCCCATGGTCTATCATCTGATAAAGATAAATGTATTTTAAACTTTTGTTTTTTGAAAACTTTTTTTAAATTTTTTAATGACAAACCTTTAACTATAAGTTTTGGAGCTCCTTGAGCATTATTTCTGATTTCAACATCCTGAAATTTCAGCTTATTTCTTAACGAAACAGCTTTAAAAAATGCCTCTTTAGCAGCAAACCTTTTTGCAAAGCATTCAATCTTATTTTTTCTTTTTTCGCATGCCTTTATTTCAAAATTTGTATAAATTTTTTTTTTGAATATTTTCCTATTTTTTTTAAATGCGCTTTTGATTCTGTTTACATTAACGATGTCTGTGCCTATACCATATATATTCATTTTTTTAATATTCTCTTAAAATTTTTAATACTCTCTTTTATACCTATAAATATTGATTCTCCAATTAGAAAATGGCCAATATTAAATTCTTTAATACCTTTTAACCTTGATAAGATTTTTGCTGAAGAAAAATTTATTCCATGACCTAAATGTACTTCTAATCCAACATTATTAGCAAACTCAACAGCATCTTTAATTTTTTTAAGTTCTTTTTTAATATTTTTCTTTTTATTGTGTAAATTACAAATTTTACCTGTATGAATTTCTATACAATCTGCATTTATTAGTTTTGCTGTTTTAATGTCTCTAATATTAGGCTCTATAAATAAACTGGTTCTAATATTTTTTGATTTTAATTTTCTTAAAATTCTAGAGATTTTATATAAATTTTTTTTTAAATTTAAACCTCCTTCTGTTGTAATCTCAGATCTTTTTTCAGGAACAATACAAACATATTTTGGTCTATGTATTAATGAAATCTTCAACATTTCTTTCGTGGGTGCAATTTCAAGATTTAATGGTATTTTCAATTTTTTTTTTATCTCTTTTAAGTCGTTCTCTCTTATATGCCTTCTATCTTCTCTAAGATGAATTGTTATAGAATCTGCACCAAATTTTTCCGCTAATAAAGCGGCTCTTAAAGGACTTGGATAATTTTCTCCTCTTGCATTTCTGATGGTGGCAACATGGTCAATGTTAACACCTAATCTAGGTGAACCCATTACAGATTTCTACTTCCTGGTTTTACTGCTTTAGTTTCTGCTAAATGTTTTGGTAAATCTTTTTCTTTATAGGTTGGAATTTCAATTTCAACCTGAGAAACAATATCTATATTAATTTTGCTCTTGCCATTTGATCTGTCAATAATGCATGCGTAACCAACTATTTCGGCATTAGACTTTAATGCTAAATTTGAACATTCTAAACTTGATGCTCCTGTTGTTATAACATCCTCTACAATTAATACTTTTTGTCCTTTTCTAATTTGAAAACCTCTTCTAAGACTAAAATTTTTATTAACTCTTTCTGCAAAAATAGTTTCAATATTTAAAATTCTACCAATTTCATATCCAATTACAATTCCACCGACCGCTGGAGATAATATTAAATCTATATTTTTAAACTTTTCTTTAATTTTTTCAGCAAGGGATAAACATATTTCTTTTGCTTTTTGTGGTTTACTTAAAAGCTTTGCGCATTGGACATACTTGTCACTATGAAGCCCTGAGGACAAAACAAAATGCCCCTCTAGTAAGGCATTAGTTTCTTTTAAAATTTTTAAGGACTCTTTGTATGAAAGCATACTTTTTCTTTTTATGACGAATTACTTTAAACACTAATTCTTGTTGTTTAAGTTGACTTACCAAGTTTGTGAAGTTTTTTAAATCTTTAATTTGAATATCAAATTGAAACTGAAGATAGCTTTTTTCTCTTTTAGTCAATTCAATATTAACAATATTTGCATCGTTTATACCAATTAAAGTACTAACTTTACCTAAAATTCCTGGCTTGTGTGGTAGATCAATAGATAATGTTGAGGTGTATTCTTTAATTTTTTGATCATTTTCTAATAATTTTCCCTGCCAATGTTTCCTTATAGATGCTCTTGCCTTTCCAGTTTTGCTGGAGGATAGCCAATGTAAAGAGGGTGAAATTTTCTTAGATGTAATAATCTTAATCATGTCTCCGTTTTTAAGTGAAGATTGTAAAGCTGAATTTTGACCGTTAATTTCACATCCAATTGCTGTATCACCAATTTTTGTATGTACGGCATATGCAAAATCTATAGGCGTTGCATCTTTTGGAAGCTTAATTACAGCACCTTTTGGTGTGAAACAAAAAACGTTGTCTTGAAACATTTGAAGTTTTGTAAACTCAAAATAATGGTCAGGGCTTCCACCTGTTTCCATTATTTCAACAAGGTCTCTCAACCAATCATATTCTTTCCATGATAATTCCGAAAATTTCTCAGAGGATTTGTATTTCCAGTGAGAAGCAATACCTCTTTCGGCAAATTCATGCATTGGCCTTGTTCTTATTTGTATTTCAATTCTTTTTTTTACTGGCCCGATTACAGAAGTATGAATTGATTTATATTGATTAATTTTTGGTGTTGATATGTAATCTTTAAATTTTCCTGGTATAGCAGAATACTGACTATGAAATAATCCTAAAGTTATATAACAATCATTAATATTTTTTAAAATTACCCTAAAGCCGACAATATCTGTTAATTGTTCTAGAGAAATTCTTTTTGTTTGCATTTTTCTCCATATTGAAAAAGGAGTTTTTTCTCTTCCGGTTATTTCAGCTTCTATGTTATTTGAAGAAAGAAGTGAATTAAGTTCATCAGAAACTTGATTAATAATATCGTTTCTTTTATTCTTAATCACACTTAACCTATTCAAAATTAAATTTCTAGCTTCAGAATTCAGTACGGAAAAAGATAAATCTTCCAATTCATCTCTTATTCTATTCATTCCCATTCTGTCCGCTAATGGAGCATAAATCTCCATAGTTTCTTTGGCCTTCCTAATTTTTTTATTTTCATCTTTAACAGAATTAATTGTTCTCATATTATGTAATCTGTCTGCTAGTTTAACTAATAGGACCCTAATATCTTTAGAAGTAGCTAGGATAAGTTTTCTGAAATTTTCTGCTTTTGAATTTTCAACAGCTTTTTCTTCTAAAGCCGAAATCTTCGTAACGCCATCCACTAAATCGGCAACTTCTTTTCCAAATTCTTTTTTTACTGTATTATAAGTTTCTTTTGTATCTTCAATTGTGTCATGTAGAAGGCCTGTAGTTATAGTAGCACTATCTAATTTGAGTTCAGTTAAGATGCTTGCTACAGCTATTGGGTGGCTAACAAATGGAACACCCTCGTCTCTTTTTTGGTTCTTGTGAGCTTCCAAAGCAAAATTGTAAGCCTTTGAAAGAGCATCTGGGTCAAAAAACCTATTATATGATTTAACTTTTTTTAATAATTCTTCATTATTTAACATAACTATTTATATCATTTTGAGTTAATTTTGTAATCTCATTATTAGGTGTTTTAAGATCTTTAATTAATACATCTATATTTTTTTTTGTATCAGGGTGTACCCAATTAGGACAAATTTCTTTCAAGGGATGTAAAACAAAGTTTCTATATGCCATATTTTCGTGAGGAAGAGTTATACTTAAACTTTCATTATTTAAACTAAGAACTTTTCCATTATAATCGATTATGTCAATATCGCAGGTTCTAGGATCGTTTTTTTTTTCTCTTTTCCTTTCAATTTTTTCTTCTGTAGATATTAAGAGCGACATAAGATCAATTGGCGATAAGTTCGATTTAATAGAAATTACAATATTAATAAATTTTGGTTTGTTTTTATCTGGGTAGGAAAAAGATTCGTAGTAACTAGACTTTTTAACTATTGTAATATTTTTTTGTTTTAAATATGAAATAGCTAATTCTATATTTTTGAATCTATCACCTAAACTAGACGATAAATTTGATCCAATTCCAAGAAAAATCATCACTTGTTTCTACTTAAAATTCTAGCCTTTTCTCTATCCCAATCTCTTTTTTTCTTAACAGCTCTTTTATCATAAATTTTTTTCCCTTTTGCAATGGCTACTTCTACTTTAGCCTTTCCTTTTTTAAAATAAATTTTAGTAGGTATAATTGTTAATCCATCTCTGTTTATTTTTCCAATAACCTTGTTGATTTCTCTTTTGTTTAATAAAAGTTTCCTTGAGTCTCTAGGGTTATGGTTGTTATAACTAGATTCTTTATACGCAGGTATATAGGAATTAATCAAATAAATTTCACCTTTGTGATCAGTGGCATATGCATCTGTTATATTTGCTTTTCCGTCTCTAAGAGACTTAACCTCTGATCCTTTTAAAACAATGCCTGCCTCTATAAGTTCTTGAAAAAAATAATTAAATCTTGCCTTACGATTATTTGAAATAATTTTTATACCAATTTTTTTTTTTGCTTTCATTAAAGCAATTTTACAGATTTAAGAACCTTTTCTATTTCTATTTTAGATCTATCTGTAAGTTTAACAAGTGGCAATCTAACTTCATCGGATGACAGGTTTAATAAACTTGCAGCGTATTTTACTGGACTTGGATTGCTTTCAATAAATAAAACTTTATGCAGTGGCATCAATTTTCCATTAATTTCATTAGCCTTGGTATGGTTTTTGCTTAAAGAGGCTTTTTGAAATTCAGCACAAAATTTTGCTGCAACATTAGCTGTAACAGATATACAACCAACACCACCTCTATTATTAAACTCTAAAGCTGTGCCATCCTCTCCAGATAATTGAATAAATTCAGGTCCCATTTTTTTTAATTGCTGATCAACTCTATCTAAGTCTGCCGTTGCATCTTTTACGCCGGCAATATTTTTTAATTCAAAAAGTCTAGCCATTGTATCAACTGACATATCAATAACAGAGCGAGGTGGTATATTATAAATTATAATAGGAATGCCTACATTGTCGTTTATTTTTTTATAATGTTGATAAAGTCCTTCTTGTGTTGGTTTGTTATAATAAGGTGTAACAATTAACAAACCATCGGCTCCAGATTTTTCTGCGTGTTTTGACAATTCAACGGCTTCTTCTGTAGAATTTGAACCTGTTCCGGCTATAACAGGAATCTTGCCTTTGCATTCTTTAACTGCAATTTCGATAACTTTTTTATGTTCATTATTATTTAAAGTCGGAGACTCACCTGTAGTCCCTGCAGGTACCACGCCTTTTGTGCCATTAGAAATATGATGATGTATAAGAGAAGTATATTTTTCTTGATCTATTTGATCGTTTTTAAATGGCGTTATTAAAGCTACGATTGAACCTTTGAACATAATTCTTTATATAGTATTAAATCTAATCTTTCGAAATTTTATGCTTAAACATTTAATTAGTCTAGTTTTTTTATTGATGACTTTACAGCATGCATCTGCAGTTGCAGATACGAGCTCAGTTATAATACCCAAAATTAAACCAATTGAAAAATCTATTAAATCTATTGATGAAAAAAAATCGTATATTTTACCTGAAAAAAAACCAATAATAAAAAAAAGCGTATCAATATTAAAGAAAAATATCCTTCCTAAAAATAAGCCTGAAATACTTAAGAAAGATAAAATAAAAATAGAAAAATCAATATCAGAAATAACCCCTAAAGAAAAACCTATTCAAAAAGAACAAGTTACTAAAAAAAAATTTGTAGAAAAAATTGACATAAATAATTTTATTCTTCCCGAAAAAAAACCAATATCTTATAAAACAGTAAGCAGCAAAGAAGCTCTTGAATCTGTAGTTTTGTCAAAAAAAGATTATGCTTATGCAAAAGAAGTATTCTTAAATATAAAACAAAAAAAATGGACCATAGCTTTTAGACTTTCTAAAAAGATAAAAGATAAAGACTTTAATGATTTAATATGGTGGATATATCTAAAAGAAAAAAGTAACAAAGCAACTTTTTCAAATTATATAGATTTTATTGACAAAAATCCTAATTATCCAAGAATAAATAGACTTAAGTATCTTGCAGAACATAAAATCAATCTAAATAGTAACAGTCCGAATACAGTGATTGGATGGTTTGAATCATCTGCTCCATTAAGTGGATTTGGAAAAATAAAATTGGGTGAATCATATTTATTGAAAGGAGATATAGAAAAAGCATCAGAGTTAATAAAAGAAGGATGGGTTAATGCATCACTTAGCTCTAAAGATTTAAGGTATCTAAACAAAAAATATAAAAAATTTTTAAACACCTCCGATCACATTAAAAGAGCAGATTATATGGCTTGGGAATATAAGTACTGGGACTTAAAAAGAATATTAAGATATCTACCAAAGGACCAAAGAGCTTTGTACAATGCTAGACAAATATTGATGAGTAATTCTTATGGAGTTGATAACGCTATAACACAAGTTCCAGCAAAACTAAAATCTGATATTGGTTTGAGATACGATAGATTAAAATGGAGGAGAAGAAGAGGAAGATTAGAATCCTCTTTAGAAATAATTGACAAATCACCCAATGATGCAAACAAATTAGTAAGACCTGACTTATGGTGGAAAGAAAGGCATATAATTTCAAGATCTTTAATATATAAAAAAAAATATGCAAAAGCATATGAAGTAGCAAAAAATCATTCTTTAACAAATGGTCCTGAATTCGCTGAAGCTGAATGGATGTCTGGATGGATAGCATTAACTTTTTTGAAAGATCCAAATAAAGCTTTATCACATTTTAAAAACTTTTATGAAAATGTTGGATATCCAATTAGCTTAGGCAGAGGTGCTTATTGGATTGGAATTACATATGAAAAACTTGGTAAGAGTAAATTATCAAAAGATTTTTTTGAAGAAGGGTCAAAATATTTAACAACATATTATGGACAATTATGCTTTTTAAAAATAAATCCAACAGGAGAATTTAAGTTAATTGATCAATCAAAATATTCAAAAGATTTTGAAAAAGAATTTGATAAAAGTCCTTTAGTTAAACATGTTGTTCTTCTTAAAGAATTAAATAAAACTAAATATAGCAAGGATATTCTCAAACACTTGGCTGAAACAAATATTGAAAAAGGTAGTGAGGTACTTGCAGCAAAACTTGCTACTCAAATTGGAAGATATGATTATGCAATACAAATTTCCAAAAAAGCTTCATACGAAAAAAGATTTTACAATAAATTTAATTACCCAATCATTACAACTCCAAGAGAAATTAATGGTAAAATAATGCCTTCGCAGGAAATAATCTTAGCAATTACTAGACAGGAGAGTGAGTTTGACCCAAAAGCTAATAGTTATGCAGGTGCAAAAGGAATGATGCAACTTATGACTTACACTGCAAAATTAGTAGCAAAGCAAATGAAAGTGCCTTATAGAAAAAGTAAATTAACATCGGATCCAGAGTATAATATTAAATTAGGAACATATTATTTTAATTCCCTTTTAAATGAATATAAAGAAGTATACCCGTTTGCAATTGCTGGCTACAATGCAGGGCCTAAAAGAGTAAAATATTGGAGAAAAATTAATGGCGATCCAAGTAAAGGTAAAATTGATTATGTCAATTGGATTGAATTAATCAAATTTAAAGAAACTAGGAACTATGTTCAAAGAGTCATTGAAAATGCTAACGTATATAGATTTATGTTAAGTGGAAAACCGATAGAGTTGGAAAACTATTTTAGATAAACTTTTGGCGGTGAGAGTGGGATTCGAACCCACGGTAGATTGTTACACCTACGGAAATTTAGCAAACTTCTGGTTTAAACCAGCTCACCCATCTCACCATAAACACAATTTATATAACATTTTCAAAATATAAAGAAAACTTTTTTATCTTCATTAAAACTTTTAATCATTAGGCCCCTGGCTATCGCCAACATTAAAAAACCCAGTAGCCAGTTCATAATCAACAAACCGTAGAAAATGTCATGAAAATGGCCATTCATAATATTTAAAATAAACCAAACCATAGTAAATGGAAAAATAACCATCCTAAAAAGATTTGAGTAAAATATTAAAAAAGTTTTTTTTAATGCTGTAAATAAAGCATGTGAAATAAAAAAAACAGGATAAATAGGTCCTATAAATGCTACGATTTTTAAATATGTAGATCCATATTTAATAACCTCGAAGTCACTTGAAAAAATTCTAATTATAGGTTCAGCAAAAATATATAATAAAACTCCAGAGATACACATAATAACAACTCCAATGAAAATTGCTTTTGAATATACATCCTTAATTCTATCAAATCTTCTAGCACCATAATTTTGCCCTGCTATTGATATTACCGCTGTATTCAAACCTATTACAGGAAGAGAAAATAAATGTTCAAATCTAACAGCTGCTCCATATCCTGCTACAGCTTGATCTCCAAAAATACTCACAAAAGATAATAATATATAACTGCCTACTGATACTAAAAATAAAGCCATTGTTATCGGCATACTTTGGTTAAAAATATTTATTAAAAAATTCCTTCTTATAAAAAAATTTGATAAATTCAATTTAATTTTTAAATCAGTTTTATTAACTTGAAAGTATAAATATATACATGCGAAAAATTGAATTAATATAGTGGATATGGCTAATCCTGCTATTCCAAATGCTGGTATAAAATATAATCCAAAAATGAAAATTGGATTTAATATGATATTAGAAATTACTCCAACAAAAAGAACATTTCTATAAGTTTTTGTATCACCTTGTGCGTAAAGTATTGAATTAAATGAGGTTAAAATTAAAAAAAAGATAGTTCCCAAAAAAATTATATCTGTATATTCTTTTGCTAAACTTATACTTTCCACTGAACTTCCCATTAATTTCAAAAGATCATAAGAGAAGTATATACCTGCAAACATTATTACCACTGAAAGCAAAAATGCGTATACCAATGAGTGATAAGAATAAATTGAGGCTAATAATCTGTTGTTAGAACCTATAGAATTGGATATTAGCGAATTACAACCAGCAACTATTCCAATGCCTGCAGAAACAATTATAAAATATAATGGAAAAGATTTTGCTAAGGCTGACAGGGCTTCCGGTGAAATTTTTCCTGCATAAAAAGTATCTACAAGGTTAAATAAAGTTTGGAATAAACTTCCAGTCATAGATGGAATAGCTATATTCCTTAATAGTTTTAAAATTGGACTTGAGGTTAAATTGAGTTTTTTATCCAAATTTTACCTCAAAAATATTCTTTTTGAAAAATATACTTCTTGCCCATTTTTTTTGCTGCTAAGATTTGTTTTTGTCTCATGGCAAATCTAGCCTTTTGTATCTGAGTAAGATGATCATGACATTTTGGACAGGAAATTCCCTCTACAAATTTTATAGATTTTTTTTCCTTTAAAGAAACTGGCTTTCTACATGCACTGCACATTGAATAAGTTCCAACCTTTAGTTTATGTCTAAGTGAGATTCGATTATCAAAAACGTAGCACTCACCTCTCCATAGGCTTTGTTTTTGATTAATTTTTTTTAAATAATTTAGTATTCCTCCCTTTAATTGAAAAATTTTTTTAAATCCTTTTCTTTTTAAATAAACGGAAGCTTTTTCACATCTGATACCCCCTGTACAAAACATTGCAATTTTATTTTTTTTATTAAACTTTTTTAAATATTTTGGAAAATCTCTAAAATTATTTATTTTAGGGTTTTTTGCACCTTTAAAAGTCCCGAGTTCAAATTCAAAGGGCTTTCTCGCATCTATAATTTTTATATCTTTTTCTAATAATAATGAGTTCCATTCTTTAGGCTCAACAGAATTATTTAATTTTTGTGACGGAGATATTTGAATTCCCAGGGGAACGACTTCTTTCTTTATTTTTGTTTTTCCTCTATGAAATGGTTGAAAATTATTAGTAGAGATATTTTCTGAGTCAAAGTTTTTGATTTTGCAAATTTTTTTAATTTCACTCTTAATTTTTTTAATATTATTTTTTTTTCCAGAAATAGTTCCGTTAATGCCTTCTTTTGAAAAAATTATTGTACCTTTCAGATTGTATTTAACTAATTGTATTTGAAAAGTTTCTTTTAGTTTTTTCAATCCTGTAAGCCTTTTAAATTTATAAAATCCAAGAATATAAAACATTTAAATTTTCCTACAAATTGTTATTCCGTCTCCTAATGGCAAAATAGTTTTTTCTACTCTATCATCTTTCTTAATAAAAGAATTAAATTCCCTAATCATATTAGTTAATCTATCATTTTTACTAGGATCGGTAACATCTCCCTTCCATAAAACATTATCTACAAGTATAAATCCATTATTCTTAACAAGTTCTAAAGATAAATTATAATAATTTTTATAGTTCTCCTT
>CETH01175985.1_pt1 | contig 21145 bp, 19 predicted proteins | sample 361461 | NCBI WGS metagenome assembly CETH01 (sample SAMEA2622695, study PRJEB7988) | marine metagenome | isolation source: saline water (ENVO:00002010), including
GGCTTTAGACTTTAATCAACGATCTTTTACAAAAACAGTAGATCAAGCAACAGTAGATGAAGGCTTGAGAGCTTATATGCTTAAAGTCTATAATTATATGACTATTGGCTTGATGCTTACTGGATTTATTGCTTATTTCTTTGGCAAAGCTTCAATCGTTACAAATGAAATGGGTCAAATAGTTGGTGTTACTCAACTAGGGGCTCTATTGTTTGGCTCCCCATTAAAATGGGTAGTGATGTTAGCTCCACTTGGTTTTGTTTTTTATTTAAGTGCAAGAATATCTAGAATGTCAGTTTCTTCAGCACAAATAACATTCTGGTTATTTGCAAGTATTATGGGTCTTTCACTAGCTTCAGTGTTTATCGAATTTACTCAAACTTCAATTGCAAGAGTATTTTTTATAACTGCAGGAACTTTTGGCGCAATGAGCTTGTATGGTTATACAACAAAAAGAGATTTGACTAAGCTTGGTGGATTTTTATTTATGGGTTTAATTGGTATTATTATTGCAAGCCTTGTAAATATCTTTGTTCAAAGCAGTGCTATGCAATTTGCTATATCCGTTATTGGAGTATTAGTATTTGTGGGTTTAACTGCCTATGATACTCAAAACATAAAAAATATGTATTATGGTGGTGATAGTGAAGAAATTGGATCTAAAAAAGCATTAATGGGTGCTCTAAAACTATATTTGGATTTTATAAATCTGTTTATTTTACTACTGCAGCTATTTGGGCAAAGAAGATAAGCTTACCTTTAATTATTTAATAATTAATTCTAATATTACCCAGTCTTTGATAGACTGGGTTTTTTTATGAAAAAATTAAGTGAAACAATTAATTTAGCCTTGAATCTTTTTAATAAAGGTCAAAAGGAAAAAGCAATAAATATAATTGATTTGCTTATAAAAAATAACGAAGAGAACACAGACTTATTAATTGTTTATGCCAAAATGAACAATGGTGTAAAAAATATTGATAAAGCAAACGAGACTCTCTTGAAAGTTTTAGAATATCAACCATCAAACATTCAGGCTCTTAAGTTAATTTATGTTAACTACTTAAGAGATAGTAAATATGATCTTGCAATAAAATATATCAATATACTTCTAAATTTAAAAACAAATGACTATGAGCTATTTAGAGATAAAGCATTTATAGAATATTTAAATAAAAATTATAAAATTTCTATAAGTTTTATAGATGAAGCCTTAAAATTAAATAAAGAAGAGGTTTTTGGTTTAAATGTTGCTGGTCTCTTGCATTTAGAAAATGGGAACGCCCTAAATGCAATCAATTATTTTAAAAAAGCAATTTCAATAAACCAGAATTACATAGATAGTTTTAATAACCTTGGAAAATGTTACATTGATCTTGAAGAATTAGATAAAGCTTATTTTTATTTTAAAAAAGCTTTTAGGCTTAACTCAAAATCATATCTTCCGTTAATGAATATTGCGAATATTTTATCTCTTAAAGATAAAAACAAATTAGCAATTAAATTTTATAAAAAAATATTAGAATTAGATCCTAATAATAAGGTTGTTGAAGAAAACATAGCTATTTGTAATTGCAGATTAAAAAATTTTGATTGGGTTGAAAAAAAATACAAAGATCAACTTAGGGCAGGAAATTTAAATCACAACCTTGTACTTGGATATTCATATTTGCTGCTTAATAAGAAAAGGTTTAATGAAGCTTTTAACTTATTTGATGCAAGATTAAAAACAGACAGTTTGAAAAAAAAGAATATTCATCACTCAAATATAATTGAAAAATTGATTATTAGTGGAAAGTTTGAAAAAGATGAAAAGCTATTAATAGTAAAAGAAGGTGGAGTAGGTGATGAGGTTTTATTTAGCAGTATGTATAAAAATTTAATAGAAAATGATTTTTCTGGAGTAAAAATAGAGTGCGATATAAGACTATTAGAAATTTTTAAAAGATCATTTAATAAGAATATTTTTTTTCCTTTTGGATATTTCTCATCCTCAAAAACTAAAAGTAATGAATTTGATAAAATTATTTATTCTGGAAGTTTAGCAAAATACTTTAGGCAAAATGAAAAAGACTTCAAGATCAAACCTTATTTGAAAACTTTAAAATCACTAGATGATAAGTTTTCCTTAGAACTAAATAATTTTTCTAAAAAGAAAAAAATAGGTCTCTCATGGAGAAGTGTGATTAATATTTTTGGAGGACTTAAATCTTTAAAAATCAGTGATTTTGAAAAACTATTTTCACACAATAGATTGTTTGTAAATCTTCAATATGGCGATACATGTGATGAAATAGCAAAATTTGAAAAACATGGAAAAGAAATTTACAATTTTAAAAAAATTGATTTATTTAACGATTTTGATTCTTTGATAAGCATTTTAAAAAATCTAGATATATTTGTGACAGTTAGTAATTCAACTGCACATTTTGCTGGTGCGCTTGGAGTAAAGACAATTCTTGTTTGTCCAAAAAAGTCATCTACTTATTATTATTGGGATTATGAAGATGGTAGAACTCCTTGGTATCCAAGTATATCAATTGTAAAATTTACAAATTCAGTTGATTACACCATGAATTTAATAAATGATTTAATTGAAGAGCGTTTATGAATTTATCAAATAAACTCAATGCAATCTTAAAAGATTATTCAGAAGGAAATAAAGAGTCAGCATACAAAAAGTTTAAAAAAATTTATTTACAAAATAATAAACATATAAAATTAAGATTTAACTTAGCTGTCATGCAACAAGAACTAGGCTTATTAGATGAAGCAGAACAAAACTATATAAGCCTTATAAAAAACGATCCAAATGTTAAGTATAAAATTAATCTGTATAATTTATATATTACAAAAAGACTTTTTCAAAATGCATTAGACTTAATAAATGAAATTCAAACTCAAAATTTAAACTTATCTAAAGTCAATCAGGACAAGGTTTACATTTTATATTTAATAAAAAATTATGAGGATTGCATAATAGAATCATATAAAATTCTAGAGGTAGAAAATAATAATATTTTCATCTTAAATACACTTGGATTATGCTATTTTCATAAACAAAATTATGAAAAAGCAAATCAAACCTTTTTTCAGGCATTAAATCTCGACAACAACAACATTGAAGTATTAAATTCATTAGGAAGACTAAGCCATGAATTAAGAAATTCAAAAGACGCTGAGCTTTATTTTAACAAAGCATATGAGTTAAACCCAAAAACTTTTGAAACTTTGAACAACTATGCTGGATTTTATCTTGAAGAGGGGAAATACATTAAGGCAATAGATTTTTATAAACAAGCGGAAGACCTAAAACCTAACAATCCTGTTTTACTTAATAATATAGCAAAAGCTTATATTTGTATTGATAAACTAAATTACGCTGAAGAGTACAACAGAAAAGCAATTGTCATTGATCGAAATAATGATGAATTAAAAAAAACTCTCTCTCTAATACTTTTGAAGAAATATGATTTTAAAAACGCTTGGTTATATTTTGATGGTAGATTAGGATTGTCTGATTTTAGAAGTAAAAATTCTACTATAGATTTAGTAAAAAATAAAATACCAAAAAAAACAATTGATAAAAATTCAAAAATTTTGGTGTTAAGAGAGCAGGGTGTTGGTGATGAAATATTATATGGAACAATGTATGAAGATTTATTAAAAGAATTCTCTGATGTAACAATTGAGTGTGATGAGAGACTTTTATCTTTATTTAAAAATTCATTTAAAAAAGATAAGTCTAAATTTGTAAAATTAGGTATTTATTCCTCAGATCCAAACAAGGTTAAAAATTTTGACTATATTATGTATGCTGGCAGCCTTGGAAAGTTTTTTAGAGGAGATATAAAATTATTTCCTGAAAACTCATATATTAAAAGTTTAGATAATTATGTCGATATCGAATTAGAAAATATACTAAAGAAAACCAATGGGTTCAAAATTGGTATTTCTTGGAAAAGCTTTAAAAACAGATACTCTAAAGAAAAATCTTTATCTCTTGACGACTTTATAGACATATTTGAATTAGAAAAATCTTCAATTTTTAATTTACAGTATGGTGATGTTAAAGACGAGCTAGATCAATTTATAAAGAAAAAAAAATTTAGAATCATTACTTTAAAAGATTTAGATATATTTAATAATTTAACTGGGTTAGCAAACCTACTTAGTAAACTTGATATTTTTATAACTGTTAGTAATAGCACTGCTCACCTAGCTGGTGCTCTTGGTGTGCAAACTCTATTGATCAAACCTGACAATCATGCCTCTTTTCACTATTGGAATTACTCCAATGGAAAAACACCATGGTATAAATCAATAAAAATTATTTCTAAAGAAGATCTGATGGATAAAGAATTAATTAAAAAATTTTTTAAAACTTAAATTTTTTAGATAGGTATTCATCTCTCTCTGTTAACCACTCTGAGGCAAACTCAACATCTTGCCATTCTTGAAACCAAGGACCGCCTCTTGTGTAATGAACTGCATATGGGATTCTGTTGTTATGATTAGATGTCCACCCTTCAAGCCAGTTCCATCTTTCATCAAGAGAGCCTATTTCACTATCTTCTAACCACTTAAACTGATGTAAAAAAGCACCCGATTCGCTATTGACTAAATCAGTGCTTAGCATTTTATTTTTTGGATGTGCGCAATTAAAAAGAATAAAACTTGACCAATTTTTTCTTGGATAAATAGTTTGTTTTTGTCCATCCATCTTATGTTTTTCTTTAGGTGTATAATCATGTTTTACACAGTAAACTGCTTTTGTGTCATCAAGGTTTTCTGTAATTTTGGCTATATCATTTAAGAAAATAAAATCACAATCACAAAATATAGCCCATCCATTATATTTCATTAATGCAGGCACTAAAAATCTTGAATAAGTAAATTGGGTAGATGCTAAAGGATCTATATCTCTTCTGTAATAATTTTTAGCTATAAGTTCATCTAACTTTAATGAAAAAACATTGACATTAATTGAGGCTCTTTTCAATAAAGAATATTTACAAACTCTGTAGGCTATATCTTCTTTTGAATCATAACCAACAAAACAGTATAGCGCCTTCATTATTATATTGTTCTTAACATTTTTGGTTGCCTCCATTCAAGAGAATTAAAATGGCCATGCTCAGAAAGAGCTGACCAGTTTTTTTGTGGATTATTTGTGATCTTACAAACCCAATAGTAATCAAGTTCCGCATTGTTCGCTCTTAATTTCCACCCTTCACTTTTTTGAATATCGTTATGCTCACCTAATTCAATTTCAGACATAAAAAAACATATTTCTCTTGATGGATTTGAACCAATTAATCCTTTTATTTGTTCTCGAGCTAAAGACCATTGATTTAAGTAGATTGCAAAATCTATTAAAAGTTTTTTTGATTCCTCGCTATTTTGGTTTTTAGAAATTATATTTTTAATAAAACTTATTTCATTAATCTTATTCTCTTTTAAAATATCAGTGATTGATAATCTTAGAGCTGAACTTGGAATTTCATTCCAGTATTTTTTTAAAACGTTTTGTATTTTATTTAATTGATTATTTTTAAATAAGATCTGAATGTATAATTTAATATAAGGTGCAAAATATTTTCTCATTGAAATTGCTTTTTCAATTAGTCTTAAAGCTTCGTTGACATCACTATCTTTTTTTATTTTTGCTATTTCAAATAAAGCGATAGATTTATTTTCATTTGCTGTTTCTTTTTTAATAATTTTATTTGCATAGGCCTTGTCAGTTATAAATATTGCTTGATTCCAATTTCTTGTTTTTGCAATAATATTAATAAGCGTCTCATAAAGTTTATCAATTTTTGGATTTAGCGAAAATAGTTTTTCTCCATAAATAAAAGCATGGTGATAATCCTGCTGATTTAAGCTTTGCTCCATTAAGCCTCTATACCCAAGTGTTTTAGTCTGGTTATTTTTAATCATTAAATCGTAAATATTATTTAAATCATCAGATTTTTTTTCAACTTTTAATATTTCAGATTGCAATAGTAGGTTAAGACTCGTATCATCTTTTAGCAAACCTTTCATTTTTTTTGCAGAAATTATAGCTGTTTTATTATCTTTATTTGATAGGGCAATCATAGCTTCAACAAAAAATTGGTATCCTTTTTTAGTTTTATTAAGCTGCTTTTTGTAAGAATATTTTTGAAATGAAAATTTAGTTTTAAAATAAATAAAATTTAATAAAATTATTATTATTATAAAAAAAATAGAAGCAATAACCAAAAGATTAGAACTAAAGGTATATGTAAGATCACCAATGTCAAAAGAGACCAGAAAAGAATTAGAAACGAGATAAAGTACAATTGATAAATAAATTACTATTTGAAATAAAATAAATATAAATTTAAACAACTTAACTTACCTTCTTAATGAGTTCCATAAACTCTATTGCAATCTTTATTTGCTCCAAAGAGACACTAAAGAAACTTTCATAGTCTTTTAATTTAATTATTCGGTTATAAGACTCACTATATTTTTTTTCTTCTATAAGTCTTTCTATTTCTTTCAAAATATATATATCATTGTTTTCAACATCATTTTTATTTGAAGGTTTTATTTCAATAAAATTCATTAAGGATTTTTTAAAAAAACTACTCGAATATTGTGTATGCTTTTCCTTTAAAAATATATCTGATTCTTTGGCAAAAATATTTTTGATAAAACCATTTCCTCGAAAATTATTCAACATTATTAAATTAATTTTTTCAAAAATATTTTCATTTTTTTCACCATTAAGATTTTGTAACAAAATCAATTCTTCATTGTAATTTATATTGTTCTCAAATTTACTGGTTATTAGTCTTGCTAATTCTTTCTTATTTTTTTCTAGGATAGCTGTTGTGAGATCTTTATTTTTTGTTTCTTTGATTTTAGATAAGTCAACTGACTCTATTTTCTCAATATTTTTTGAAATTATGTTTAGTTCTGAATATAACCCTTGTATCTTTTCAGATAATAAAATTAATTCATTTGAATAATTAATTTCGTTATTGGTCTCTAAGGTTTCTTTTATTTCACTTAAAATTATATCGTTTGTTGATATTTTAGTAATAATATTAGAAATTATTTTTGAATTTTCCTCAAGTTTAATCAATATGTCTTCTTGCTCATTTTTTGATTTTTCCTGATTTTGAAAACTGATCAAAAAAAAATATCCAAGAACAATTAAACATATCAAAAGAATAAAGGATGTGCTTAGTTTTGAAAAAATATAGAAATATTCTAAGGTTTTTTTCATTAGTGCTTTTTATCATTATTACCTTGTTGTTTAACAGAGGAAATTAATGTACCAAAAAAATATGCTTGTATTCGCAGTAGAAACCTCATGTGATGAAACGTCTGTTTGTATTATGAAGGAAGATAAAACTATCTTATCCCATATTGTTTATTCTCAAGAAATTCATAAAAAACATGGAGGTGTGGTTCCTGAGTTAGCATCAAGAGCACATCTTGAAATACTTCAAAAAATTACAAAGAACGCCTTTAAAGAAAGCGGTATTAAAATCGAGGAAATTGATCTTTTTTCAGCCACTTGTGGCCCAGGTCTCATTGGTGGTCTTTTAATTGGTTCCACTTTTACTAAATCTTTATCAATTGGTATGCAAAAACCTTTTATTCCTATCAACCATCTAGAGGCACATATATTATCAAGTTTCTTCAACAATAAAATTACATTCCCTCATTTGTCTCTTCTCTTAACTGGGGGTCATACACAAATGTATTTTTTAAAAAATATTAATGAAATAAACTTAATTGGGGAAACTGTAGACGATGCTGTTGGAGAGACATTCGATAAGGTTGCAAAAATATTAGGTTTGCCCTATCCTGGAGGGCCAGAAATAGAAGGAGAGGCGCAATATGGTGATGCGGAAGCGTTTTACTTACCACAACCCTTAACAAAAGAAAATAATTTAAATTTTTCATTTTCAGGTTTGAAAACATCAATTAATCTAATGAGTAAAAAAAATGATATAAATAATATTTTTATTAAAAATATCTCTGCATCTTTTCAAAAATGTATATCTGAAATTTTGACAATAAAATTAAATAAAGCCATTGAAAAATTTAGACAGCCTAAAGACAAAGATTTTTCAGTTTCTATTGTTGGCGGTGTTGCTAATAATCACTATCTAAGAAATAACTTTGAAAAACTTCGCAGTGATAATTTAAAAATATTTTACCCACCAAGTTTTATGATGTCAGATAATGCAGCAATGATAGCATGGGCAACGTTGTTGAAATATTCAAAAATAAATGAAATTGGGTTTAAGGCTAGTCCAAGATTAGAGGTTACAAAAACTTAGTTTTGACATATGCACAATAAAAAATTAGAATTTGACTATGAAAATTAATTATTGGTTGTTAAAGTCAGAACCATCTGCTTGGTCGTGGAATGATCAAGAAAAGGCTGGCACAGATATGTGGGATGGTGTTAGAAATTATCAAGCACGAAACAATTTAATGAAAATGAAAAAAAAAGACCTTTGTTTTTTTTACCACTCCGTTTCTGAAAAAATGATAATTGGTATTGTTGAGGTTGTGAAAGAGCATTATCCAGATCCAACAGATAAAACAGGTAGGTTTGTGGCAACAGATGTAAAGGCTAAAAAGAAACTAAAAAGAAGAGTTTCTCTTGAAGAAATAAAATCTTCACCAAAACTATCTAATATACCATTAATCAAGCAGTCAAGATTATCGGTTATGCCTCTATCAAAAACAGAGTGGGAAACAATAATTAAAATTTCAGAAAAATAAATTAATTTAAAATAACTTTTTTACTTAAAAAAAAATAAAATATTGAAATTTTGTTATTTTAAATTACTCTGCAGATCATGGAAATAAAAGATAATTGGATAAAAGAAGCAAAAATTGACTCGAGTGGTTATGAAAAAAAATATAAAAAATCAATAGATGATAATGATAGTTTTTGGAATGAAGAAGGTGAAAGAATAGATTGGATAAAAAAATATACCAAAATTAAGCAAATAAAATATTCAAAAGATGATGTGAATATTCAATGGTATTACGATGGAGCTCTTAATGTTTCCTATAACTGTATAGACAGACACGCAATAGATGACCCTGATAAAATTGCAATAATATGGGAAGGTGACGACCCCAATGATGTAAAAAAAATTAGTTATAAAGAGCTGCTAACAAATGTGTCTAAAGCTGCAAATGTGCTTAAAAAAATAGGAGTAAAAAAGGGGGACAGGGTTACAATATATTTAACAATGATTCCTGAGCTTGCTTACATGATGCTTGCTTGTGCAAGAATTGGGGCAGTTCATTCAATTATTTTTGGAGGATTTTCTGCAGACTCTATATCGGGAAGAATTTTAGATTGTAAGTCGGAGTTTGTAATAACTGCTGATGAGGGTGTCAGAGGTGGAAAAAAAATACCTCTAAAGAAAATTATTGATACTGCTCTTTCAAACTGTCCTGATGTAAAAAAATGCTTAATCATAAAAAGAACTGGTGGGGATGTAAATCTTGTTCAAAATCGTGATGTTTTTTATGATGATGAAGTTGTGGGGGTTAAAGAGATTTGCGAGCCAGAAACAATGTCTGCAGAAGATCCTCTTTTTATTCTTTATACATCTGGCTCTACAGGTAAGCCGAAAGGTGTTCTCCACACCTCTGGTGGATACTTAGTCTATGCATCTATGACTCATGAATACATCTTTAATTACAAGAAAAATGATATCTATTGGTGCACAGCAGATATAGGTTGGGTTACAGGACATAGTTACATTATATACGGTCCATTAAGTAATGGTGCTACTACTTTGATGTTTGAGGGTGTTCCAAACTATCCTGATTTTTCTAGATTTTGGCAAATTGTGGATAAGCATGAAGTTAATATTTTTTATACAGCACCGACTGCAATCAGAGCGCTAATGAGAGAGGGTGATAATTATGTTAAAAAAACAAAAAGATCATCTTTAAAACTTTTAGGGACGGTTGGTGAACCAATTAATCCTGAAGCGTGGAAATGGTATTATGAAGTAGTGGGTAATTCTAGTTCACCAATTGTTGACACATGGTGGCAAACTGAAACTGGGGGTATTTTAATTTCTCCTCAAACAGGGGCTATTAAACTTAAACCAGGTTCTGCATCAAAACCCTTTTATGGCATTGAACCAGTTATAGTAAACAAAGATGGTGACGTTCTTGAAGGTGAGTGTGAAGGAATGTTGTGCATGAATAGATCGTGGCCAGGACAGATGAGAACTGTTTATGGTGATCATCAAAGATTTATAGATACTTATTTTTCACAATTTGATGGTAAATATTTTACAGGAGACGGGTGCAAAAGAGATGCTGATGGATATTATTGGATAACAGGTAGAGTTGATGATGTAATCATTGTTTCGGGTCACAATTTAGGTACTGCTGAGATTGAGAGTGCGTTTGTTAGTCATCCAAAAGTTTCTGAGGCAGCAGTAGTAGGATACCCGCATGAAATCAAAGGCAATGCTCTATATTGCTATGTTTCACTTAAAGCTGGGGAAGGTTATTCTGATGACCTTAAAGAAGAACTAAAACAAACTGTAAGAAAAAAAATTGGACCTATCGCAACACCTGATTTGATACATTTTACGGCCGGGCTTCCAAAAACAAGGTCTGGTAAAATAATGAGAAGAATTCTTAGAAAAATAGCGGCAAATCAACATAATGAACTAGGAGATACAACCACATTAGCAGACCCAGGGGTTGTTGATGAACTTGTAAAAAACAGATTAAATAAATAAATTATCTTGGAGACCAGTGTTTTAAGCAGCGCGGCTCATAAATATTTGCTGCGCCTACCTGAGTTCTACCTCCTCCTTCCTGTTTTCTATATGTTTTTGTGGCTTCCATTCCACAAACATTACAAAAACCATAAATCTTTAAAATTTTATCAGACAAACCTAAAATCATTGAAGATGTTTCCCAAGGCTTTCCCCTTGAGTCCTGATCTAAACCCGCACAAACAACGTCAATACCCTCATTTAATATAAATTCAATATTTTTAAGAGTATCAAGAGTATCTAAGAACTGTATTTCGTCAACAAATACCATATCAATTTTATCTTTTTTAAAAGAATATTTTTTTTTAACATCATCCCAATTCTGCATACTGAAGCACTCATGACTTAAGTCATTGTGTGTTATAATTTTTGATTCTGAATACCTGTTATCTAGACTAGGCTTAATAACAACAATTTTCTTATTTTGATGATTTGCCCATAGTATTCTTTTTAATAACTCACTTGTTTTTCCTGCAAACATTGCACCAACAATTGTTTCTAATGACCCTCTCATTAATTTTCCCTTATGTTTTTTTTTATCATTTCAATAATTTCTTTAATTCTAATTTTTTTAACACATCCAACTGGATTGAAATAAAATTTTGGATTTATATCTTTTTTGTTCCACCTTTGTAAACTTTTAAAGTTGTCTAAAGATTTAATTTTTTCAAATGACAATTTATTTGTTTCGTAACATCCCACATTACCATTGTAAGAAAACAAATCAACTAATCCACATGGTCCCTCGCAATAATTTGATTTATAAATATTTTTAATAGTAAAAATGTTTTTATAATTAGAAAGAAGAATATCACTACCAACACTGGTTTCAATAAAAAAACCTTTTTTATTAAAAATTTTTGCAACATGTAAAGGGCCTGAGTCAATAAAAATACCACACCAAATTTTTGATATTTCTTCAATAAGCGAACCAATGTTTTTTGGTTTAATTATAGAAATTTTTTTATTATCATTTTTACCTATAAGATATTTTGAATAGTTAGAATCATCTATTACTATTTTAATTTTATATTGTTGACCTAAACTCTCTACAATTTTATTTAATACAGAATATGGCATGCTTCTGATAGTTGAAGTAGAAACGGGATATATTGAAATTATTTTTTTATAATTTTCTTTTTTTTTGTAATTACTTATTTTGAAATCAATTAATGGAACATTAAAATATTTACAAATTTCCAAAGCTAAATTTGACCTTTTGTATTTTTGATATTTCAGTGACTTTACTTCATTTGTTAAATGAAAAATTGTTTCATACATTTTAATTTGATCTTCAGAGATTAAAAGTGGATAAACATTTTTAAATAAAAAAATTTCTTTAAAAATAAACTCATATTTATTGCAAAAAGCTATACCTATCTCCAAAAACTTATTACTTTTTATTAATGAATTAATGGCAATACTGTATTCTACAGCATCACCTAAACCAAAATTTGGAGGAAGACAGAAAAGTAAACTTTTCTCAATTGATGATATCTTTAATCTTTTTTCATGTTTTAGGAAACAAAAGTTCTGATTTTTGTTTCTATTGTTTAATTCTTTCCATAAAGTTATATCTTTACAATAATATTTTTTATTAGGTTCAATTTTATTAGATAAATATACAAATGGATCTTTTAATAATGAAAAACTAAAAAAACCCATATGTATTTATAACATTATTATGAAAAAGAGCGTTAAAATAAGAAAGATAATTTTTGAAATTCTTTACGAAATTTATAAAAGAAATAATAATTTTGAGGAAGGTTATAAAAATAAAACAAAAAGCACTTCACTAAACTATCAAGAAACATCAATGATTTATAATATTGTCCTAAATAGTATGAGATACAATTTGTTTATAATTGAAATTCTAAAGAAATATTTAAAGAAAAAAACAAGTAACAAAGTGAAAATCTTATTGGTTTCTGCCATAACTCAAATTTTATATCTTGACTTCAAAGATTATGCTGTAACAAACGACACAGTTGAAGTTGCAAAAATTAAAAAACTTAACCCCGGCTTAATTAACTCTTTGCTTAAAAATTTAATTAAAAATAAAAATTCAATAAATAAAAGAGAAATTGAAAAACAATCAATTCCTATTTGGTTTTCAAAAGCTTTAGGAAAGTTAAAAATCAATATAAATTCATTTTTTGAAAATATTTGTCAAGAGCCCTCTCTACATATTGTTTTTAAAAACAAAAAATATTTTAAAAATTTTAAAGAGGATCACTTTAAAACAACTGATATTTCTGCTTTTATAAAAACTAGGAAGCAAATCCCAAATATTGCGAATTTTCATGAAGGTCACTGGTGGGTGCAAGATTTTGCTTCAATGCTTCCTATTTATCTGTGTCCTGAACTAAAATTTAAAAATATTTTAGATATGTGCTCAGCACCTGGAGGAAAAGCTTTCCAACTTATCTCTCTAACAAATACGGTAAATCTGAATGACATAAGTTTAAAAAGAATTAAAATACTTAAAGATAATTTGAATAGGTTAAATTTTAAATGCAAAATTACAAACTATAATGCGCTTAATATTTTAGAAAATATAAAATTTGATGTGGTTATTTTAGATTCGCCTTGCTCGGGCGTTGGGACAATAAGAAGAAATCCAGAAATTCTATTTAAAAAAAATTCACCAAATTTTAATTTACTAATAAAAAACCAGGAAAAATTAATAAATAAAGCTTCAAAGCTTTTAAAAAAAAACGGCGTACTAATATATATGGTATGTTCATTTTTGTATGAAGAAACAAAAGATATAAAAATAAAATTTCTAAAAAATAACAAAAACTTTTCTCAATATTATTTCAATTTAAAAAATCACAATAAATTGAAACACTTTATAGACAAAGATGGTGATTTTTTTTGCATTCCAAATAACTATAATGGTTACATGATTGATGGGTTCTACTCTGTAAAGTTTATTAGACATGATTAGTTTTTTAAAAAAAAATTTGTTTGTTTTTTTTCTTAGATTAGGGATTAAAAAAAACAGATATAAAAATTTTAAAGATTTAAACTTTAAACAAAATGATTTTATAAATTATAAAGTTGTAAAAAACTATGTTCTAAAAGAACGTTTTGTTCATAATACATCAATACAGGATATTCATACATTTAATTTTTTATTTTTTTACCAAAAAATAGGAGGTAAAAAGGGCATAGATTTATCAAAAAAAAATATTTTTTTATGGTTTGAAAAGTTCAGGTTTGCCAAAAATTTTCCTTGGGTAGGCGATCTATCATCAAAAAGATTAATAAGTATTTTATACAATTATGATTTTGTTTGTTCAATTTCAAGTAAAAATGAAATAAAATTAATTAATATTATTTTAAATTTACATATTAAGAGAATAGAGTTTGACACAAAAATAAAAAAAATAACTGATTTTAGTTCATATGATATTCTTGCGCTATTTTTGATTCAGTCAATCAAAAAAAATATAAATAATGTAATTCTAGAAAAATTACTAGAATTCCTAAATACACATATAGATGAAAACTCAATGCATAGAAGTTATAATATTCTTGAACATGCAAAATTCTTGAATAATCTGAATGAGGTTAAAAATATTTTATTATTTTTTAATGTTAAAATTCCTGAATATTTAAATAATCAAATTTTAGGCATGACATCATTACTAAAAAGTTACACTCACACAGATTTCACATTGCCACTTTTTAATGGATGCAATAATAATCACAATAAAGAGATTGAAAAAATATATTCTAAAGAACAATATTTGAAATCAAAATCTTTATTAAATTACAAAAATGGTCTTGCTTTTTACAGTGATGTTAGCAGAGCTGTATTTTTTGATGTTGTTCAGCCAACTAGTTTTGGTTTTCACAAAAGTCTTAGCGCAGGATCACTAGCTATAGAAATAAGCTCAAATGGTGAAAAAATAATTACAAATTGTGGTGGTTCTGAGATTGGTGGACGAAACCCATCTTACTTGAAATATAGTGCAGCTCACTCGACTATAATAATTAATAATACTAACATAAGTGAAGTAAAAGAAGATGACATAAAAACAAAGTTTCCTAAACAGGTAATGTTTGAGTCAAAAGAAGATAAAAATCAAATAATTTTCAAGGGGTCACATAATGGGTATTTAAAAAATTTTAAAAAAATTTGTAAAAGGGAGTTAGTTGTTTATAAAAAAAAGAATTTGTTTATTGGTAAAGATACTTTAATATCCTCTAAATCAACAAACAACAAAAGTGTTTTTCATATTAGGTTTCATATAATGCCAGAAATATCAACGAATATTACAAGCAATAAAAAAAATATAATATTAAAAACAAAACAAAATAATATATGGATATTTAAGTCCAGTAATGAAATTAATATTGAAAAAAGTATTTACGTGAAAAATGATATTGCTATAGAAACATCTCAGATTGTTATTAGTGGAATAACCTCTTTGCTAAAGAATAATATACAATGGTCATTAGAAAAAATCTAAAAAGTCACGCACTGGTATCTGTCTACGATAAATCATCATTGAAAAAACTTTGCTCAATATTTAATAAATATGAAATAGGAATAATTTCTACTGGCGCAACTGCGAAAAAAATTAGGTCTATTGGCTTTAAGTGTTCTGAAATCTCAAACCTAACTAAATTTAAAGAAATTCTTGATGGTAGGGTCAAAACTCTAAATTCTAAGATACATGCATCCCTTTTATACAATAGAAACAACAGGGCACATGAAAGAGCTTTTGCTAAACTTGATTTTCCAAAAATTGATTATTTAATTTCAAACTTTTATCCATTTACAAAAATCTCTAACTCAGAAAGTGAAATAAAAAAAATTGAAATGATTGATATTGGTGGTCCATCTATGATACGCTCTGCTAGTAAAAATTTTTATTTTTTAACCGCAATATGTAATAAAAAGTATTATAATTCACTTATTAAAGAACTAGATAAGAATAAGGGAAAAACAACCTTAAGCTTCCGGAAAAAAATGGCTGAACAAAATTTTAAAGCAACAAGTATGTATGATTTATCAATTTATAAATGGTTTAAAAAAGAAACATTATCAAAAAAAATTAAAATAAAATATGGAGAAAATCCTAACCAAAAAGCTTTTTTTGAGAGTAGTTCAAATTTAAATATTTTGAATTCTCAAATAGGTGGAAAGAATATAGGATACAATAACATTCTGGATATAAGTGAAGGCTTAAATTGTATAAAAGAGTTTACTGAGCCAACTTGTGTAATTATAAAGCACAATAATCCATGTGGCGTTGCCTCAGCCAAAAATATTAACTTGGCATTTTTAAAAGCTCTAAATGCAGATCCTATAAGTTCTTTTGGAGGAGTGGTTTTGATAAACAGAAATGTTAATGAGGCTTTGGCAAAACAAATTAATAAAAGGTTTTTTGAGATTCTCGTATCTCCAGAACTTAAAAAGAAATCAATAGATATTTTAAAGAATAAAAAGAAACTAATTATTATTAATTCATCAAATTTAAAAGAGGATGAGAAATTAATAAAAAAATCTGTACTATCAGGCACTTTATATCAAGAAGTAAACAAATTTAAATTAAATAAGAGTAAAATTAAAAATGTAACCTCTAAGAAATGCTCAGAAAAAACTATCAATGATTTAATTTTTGCTTTCAAAATAGCAAAACATGTAAAATCAAATGCTATTGTTTTAGCACAAAATAAACAGACAGTTGGTATAGGGGCTGGACAAATGAGCAGGATAGACGCTACGCGTTTAGCATTAATGAAAAATAAAGATCATTCAAAAAATAAAAAATTTGTTTGTGCCTCAGATGCATTTTTTCCTTTTGAAGATAATATCAAACTCTTGCAAAAAAAAGGTTGTAAAGCTATTCTTCAGCCCAGCGGTTCAATTAATGATAAAAAGATCATAAATTTTTGTGAAAAATATGGTTTACCGTTATTTTTTATTAAAAACAGGGTATTTAAACACTAAATTTAAAATGAGAAAAAAATATATCAATAAGATACTTAAAACTTTTCCAGATATAGCTGTGGGAAGAAAAAATTTTGATTTTTTTGAACTAAGAATTAAAAAAAATATTGAATTAACTAAAAAATTTATAAAAAAAAATAATAAGAAAACATATATAAATTTTAAAATTAATTTATGATATAGATTTATTATGCATTTATTTTTTTCTACACCAATATGGACTTCAAAAGTTGACAATTTTGTAGTAATTAATGAAGAACTAGAAAGTTATATATTAAATTTACAAAAAAAAGACCCTCAGGGAATAACTAAAAGTAACTTTAATGGGTGGCATTCTAAAGATTTTGATTTAAAAAATAATATTCCACTAAGCTTTACAAAAGCGATCAGTAAAAATATTAATCAAGCTATTAATGACATGAGTTGGAATTTAGAAAATCAAATTGTAAAAATTATGAGCATGTGGGCGATTATTAATCACAAAGAAGCGTTTAATCAAAGACACCACCATGGCAATAGTGATTTAAGTGCGGCATATTATGTGTCCGCCCCAGACAATTGTGGAGATATAGTTTTTTACGATCCCAGGCCTGCCCCAGTCTATAAACATCCTTTGACTAAATCAGCAAACATTCTTAATGCAACAACAAATTCTATTAAGCCACAAAGCGGAATGTTGGTTTTGTTTCCTAGCTACTTAGATCATTCAGTGAATCCCAATAAATCAAATAAGAAAAGGATAGTTATAAGTTTTAATGTGTCTCTAGAAAAAAAATAGTATGGGTCTTGGAGATGCAATTATGGCTACTGGTGAAATTGCTGAATTATTGAAAAAAAATCCAAATACTAAATTTTTAATTGGTGATGGAACAAATGAATATTGGAATGAGATATTCTTAAATAATCCAAATATTATAAGAAAAGATCAAGTTAAAAATTTCAATAAGGTTTTTTGGCTTAAAAATTACGAAGGTAATAGACCCTATAGGATATATGATAAAAATAAACTACCAGATAATTATAATTGGAATATAAAATATAAAGCCAAAAAAGGTGAAATATATTTTTCTACAGAAGAAATAAGTTTTGCAAATAATGTAATTTCTAAAATTAAAAAAAAAATTGGTAATAAAAAAATAATTTTCATCGAGCCCTATGTTAAAAAAAGAAGAGGTTATCAAAATAGAGACTGGGGTTTTAAAAATTGGCAAAAAGTAGTTTTAAATCTTAAAGATGAATTTGCTTTTATACATATAACTCATGGGGAACTTAAACCCTTGGATAAATGTATAAATATTCATGGCCTAAATTTTAGGTATAGTGTTGCAATTATGTCATTTTGTGATTTATTTATTGGTACAGAAGGTGGAATGCATCATGCTGCTGCAGCTACTTCTAGAAAAGCTGTTGTAATTTTTGGAGGTCATATAAGTCCAAAAATCACTGGTTATGATTTTCATACAAATCTATATGTTGACATAGAAGGATCTCCTTGTGGAAACAAAAATATTTGTAATCATTGTAAAAAATGTATGGACTCAATATCTAGTGAAATGATGATTAAGGAAATTAAAAAAAGTTTTTAGATTTTAATTATTATAAATTTATATTAATTTTTTTTGACAATTTATCATAACTAACAATATCCTTAAAATTAAAAATATTATTATTCAAGAATTTTAATTTATTTTTAAGCTTTTTATTTATTTTTTTCAAATCATCAAGATTTTCAAAATCATAATCATGTTTCGTTTTATTTTTTAAAATTGTTGATTTTTTAAAAAAATTTTTGTTTAAGTCTTCTTTTGATAAATTGAGAAAGTTAGATATTTTATCAAGGTTTTGTTTTATCTCCTCATAATCGATTGTTAATAAATCGTTTGTTTTTTTAAGAGACAAAGTCATTACATCATTTATAAATAAATTTATTAAGTAGGTGTTAGCAACATTAAAGCTAATAGTTTTTTTATTTTTTTTTGAATTTTCTATAATATTAATATATTCATTTTGTTTAGCAAATATTGTTTTATCAATTAATCTATTCTTTTCTAAATATTGTGTATTTAATAAATGAGTTACCTTGCCTATCAGTTTTGACCGAAGCACATCTATATAATCTCTTTGAAGATGTATTATGGGATATCCTTGAAACTTATTGATAAAGTCTAAATAATGCTCTGGTGGAAATTGTTTATAAAAATCAAATACGAATTTAGTACCAACTAATATGTTTTCACCAGAAAAAGAATTTTCATTAAAAATATTGTAAAAGCTATTGTCTTTTAAAAATAAGTGATAAGGTGATTGCTTACCTAGAAGTAATTCTTTAGACCATTTTACTTCAAAATCAGTAATAACTTTATCACAATTACCTACAGAGGTTATGAACCATGTACTGCCACACCTTTGATTAGATACTAATATAAACTTTTTGCTCATTTTTGTTCTATATTTAATTATAATTTACTTATCTTATAATATTTTTGATATAAAATTAAAAAAATATTGTTAAAGTTAAATGCTAATAAGTCATAAATACAAATTTATATTTATTAAAACAACTAAAACAGCTGGGACATCAATTGAAATAGAGCTAAATAAATTAATGTGTGAAAGTGATGTTGTTACTAGAATAAAGCCGAGTCATAAAGATCATAATCCAAGAAACTATATTTACCGTGGGATTAAGCTTTTCCCCCACATGTTATTATCAGACTTAAAAAAAATAATCCCAAAAGACATGTTTAATAATTATTATAAATTTTGTGTTGAAAGAGAGCCCGTTGATAAATGTCTAAGTGATTATTTTATGTATAAAAATAGTCCTTATCATAGTTTAAAAAATAACTTTATGTGGGATGAATATCTTGCAAGTGGAAAGTTCCCCGTTGATACTAAAAAATATACAGATGATAAAAATAATTTAATTGTAGATAAAATAATAAAATACGAAAACCTTAATAAAGAATTTGAAGAATTATCAAAAAAACTAGGCTTTAAATTGAGTGGTATAAATGTTAAAGAAAAATCAGGATACAGAGAAAAGCAATCTGTTAATAAGGCGCAAAAAGACTTAATTTATGATGCCTTTTCAAGTTCAAATAAATTTACAGGTTATTTAAACAAATAAAAGAAAAATTTTATTAAAAACTTTTTATTTTTAAATAATCTAAGTATCATTTAAGAAGAAAAATATTATATACCCGCAATTATAATAGCAGTATCGTTATTTAAACTTTTTTCTAGTTCATTTTTATATTGCTGTTCTAATAGACTAAAAATTTTTTTGAACTTAGGATTTCCCCCAGGTTTATTTTTAATCAACCAATTAAGGTGATTTTCTATACCATATCTTTGATATGGAATAAATTTTTTTATTTTTAACTTATTATACTTTATAACTTTTTTAAAAGAATCATTTGAATATACGTAAGGATGTTGAAGTGAAAAATAAAATTCTTTAAATTTTTTTATATTGTACAGTCCTAACAAAGGATCATTTAATACTGGTATTTCAATTATGATCTTTCCATTCTTCTTTGTAATTTTTTTTAATTTAAATAAAAAATCATCAAGATTTTTAATATGCTCAAAAGTATGAAATAGCATTACTATATCAAATTTTATTGAATTTTTTATCAACTCATCAATATTATTATGTTCTACTAACCATTTAATTTTCGTTCTTTCTTTTTTTGTTTCATTATCTGGTTCTAATATGTGAAATTTAATATTTGGAAGGCTTTGTTTGCATATTTGAAGAAATTTTCCATTACCCCCGCCTATTTCAATTATATTTCCTTTGTTAGGAAAAAATTTTGAAATTCTTGCAAATCTATTTTCAAATACTTTCAATTTTTCTTTGTACTTTCGTAAATTTAAAATACTAACTCTGGGCGTGTATTTTTTATAATTAAAATCTTTAAAAGGATAAAGAAATATAAAATCGTTTCTCTGATTAATATATACACTGATATTTCTTTTACGAAATATACCTTTTTGAAAAAGAGAAAAAATATCTTTATTTAAGGGTTTGGGTAAATTAGAAATATATTTTTTTATTCCTTTATCTTTCAAAATACCTCCATAAATAAATAAAATTTCAATTCTATAATTATTATACAATTATTAAAAAGTTATTTCTTATAGTCAATACCTATTAAAAAAATTTGATGAAAAAAATTATTAATTTAAAATTAAAAATATAATAGAAACTAAAAATTTAATAAATTAAAAAAGATTGAAGAGGAAAATATTTTTGAAGGTATATTGAAATATCAAAGTTTGACACATTTTAAAATATTCAATGTGATTATGAATAATGATTTTGTTAATTATAGATACTAATTTTTGGAATTTA
>CETH01184012.1_pt1 | contig 21142 bp, 23 predicted proteins | sample 361461 | NCBI WGS metagenome assembly CETH01 (sample SAMEA2622695, study PRJEB7988) | marine metagenome | isolation source: saline water (ENVO:00002010), including
TAGTATTGATAAAATCATTGAAATATCAAAAAAAATTAAGTTTGATAAAATTTCGGCAATAGAATCAAGGGGATTTGTTTTTGCCTCGGCTGTATCCTACAAGTTGAAAAAGCCATTGTTGATGATGCGGAAAAAAAATAAACTACCAGCTGAAAGATATTCGGTAGATTTCGAACTTGAGTATGGAAAAGCAACAATAGAAATTCATAAAGATTCGATAGAAAAAGGTGATAATGTTTTAATCATTGACGATCTAATAGCCACAGGTGGTACTGCAGAAGCAGGGGCAAAACTAGTTGAAATTTCTGGAGGAAAAGTTGCAGGTTTTATTTTTATAATTAACCTGTTCGATCTTGGTGGAAACGAGAGGTTGAAAAACAAATCTTATTTTACAGAAAGTCTGATAGATTTTCCTGGTCACTAAATTATATTTCTTTTTTTACCCAGGTAGACGGAGTAAGTTCATTTAAAATCTCAACATTAATGTAATAATCAAATGGCTTTGCTCCCCTACCTTTTATGTAATTAAAGGTTCTTGATACACCAGTTTTAAGGTCTACTGTAGTTTTGTAATTTAGTAATTTTCTAGCTTTTTCTGCAGAGCAACTTGCATGTTTTACTTCTTTCGGTCTATCCGGTTTATAAATTGGTTTCAAATTACTACCGGTAATATTTGAACAAATCTCTGCAACTTTGTTAATAGTTACAAATTCTTCATCAGGACCAATGTTGATTACTTGTTTATTTAAATTTTTTTGATCCTTCATCGGCAATAAACAAGATAAGCAATCATCAATGTATGAAAAACATCGCTTTTGTTCACCATCCCCATAAATAATTGGAGCTTTATTTTGTAACATTCTATTCAGCATTATTGAAACAACATTTCTGAAAGGATCATCATATTTCTGTTTTGGTCCTATAATATTGTGAGGTACTGCAATAACCCATTCGATCTTATTTAGTTCGCATAAATTTATGAGCGTTTGTTCTGCAGCTACTTTTGAAATTGCATAAGGGTCTACAGGCTTTGGCATCATATCTTCTGTAAAAGGATATTTTTGAGATCCATATCTCGCCATAGATGAGCAGAAAATTATTCTTTTAACTTTATTAGAAATCGCAGCAGAAAAAACTGACACCGAAGCTAAATAATTATTTTTTCCAATTTCATATGGAGAAAAAACTGATAGGCCTTCATGTGCTGTTGCTGCACAATGATATACGATTTCAACGCCTTTCATAACCTCATTCATCTTTTTCAAATCACAACAATCAGCTTTATAAAATTTTATATTTTTTGGCACATTGTCAGCATACCCACCTTGCATATTGTCAACGCCTACAACAGTATCTCCGTTGTTTGCTAACGTTTCAGCTAAGTGGGAACCCAAGAAACCAGCCGCACCAGTAATAAGAACTTTATATTTTTTCATTGGAATTAAATGTTTATATTTAAAAATACTTCAAATCAATAAATAATCAAACTTTAGGTCTGTACCAAGAGCTTTTACCCAAGATTGAGTTCATAAGTCCTGAAAATCTCTGATAATAAATTTCTTTCTTTTCCTTGTTATTCAGAATTGAAAAAAGTAAAAATTTTAAAATTGAATATAATAGTTTTGGCGTAAAAGTTATAAGTGAAATTATAAAACCTCTATGTTTTTTATTGTAGTAAAAACTTGACCACATCCAATGCCAATTCCTTGATAATTCCATTTCATAATTAAAGGAACTTTCATGGGAATGACCACCTTCATGATAAATTGGAATAGAAGGACAGTAATAAACTTTTTTATTTTTTTTTAACAATCTTGAACATAAATCTACTTCCTCTAAAAAGAAAAAAAAGTTTTCGTCGAAAAAACCAACATCTTTAAATTCTGACAAATTTAAAAACATTGCAAAACCCTTTACAGCTTTGACCGACTGTACATCCCCTTTTATGGTAGTTTCCTTTTTGTCCTCCACAACACTGGGGCCAATAATAGCAAAGTCCAAGTTATTTTTGGCGACGTTTAAAAAACCATTGAGTGTTTCTGGAAGTAATTCAACATCTGGATTAAGTATTAATGCGTATTTAGTTTTTACTTCTTTTAAACCAATATTATTTCCCCTTCCATATCCAAGATTTTCCCCTGATAAAATACATTTAACATTTTTAAATTCACTTTCTATGTTTACCTTGTATTTCTTACTATTAGAATTCTCTATATTTATGACTCTACATTGATTATCAATTGAGTTTAGGCATCTTACGATTTTTGTTTCGCTTTTAAATGAGGTTACTATTATAGTTATATCTTTAATTGACATTATTTAAACATAATTGATTTTATACTGTAATTATTTTAATACTTTAACTTATTAGATCATACCTTTTTTGTAAAACAAATATGAAAAAAATTATAGTTACTGGCGGATCGGGATTTATAGGAAGCAATTTAGTTGAATTTTTATTGCGTAAAAAATATTTTGTAATCAATATAGACAAGTCAAGCTATTCAGCTAATCCATATAATGTTAGAAAATTTCAAAAAAACAAAAAATATTTATTTGTCAAAATAGACATTAATAATAGAAAAAAAATTTTAAATATATTAATAAAACATAAGCCTATAGGAATTTTAAATTTAGCAGCAGAAACACATGTAGATCGTTCAATAGATAATCCAAAAAATTTTATAACATCAAATATATTTGGTGTTTATAACTTAATGGAATCAATAAGAGATTATCAAAAACAAAATAAAAAAAAAATTAAGTTACTTCATGTTTCTACAGATGAAGTTTATGGGGATATAGAAAAAAATTTATCTGCAAGTGAAAAATTTAATTATAATCCAAGCTCACCATATTCGGCTTCAAAGGCAGGTGCTGATCAGTTAATTAAAGCATACACTAGAACATATGGACTTCAGACCTCGATAGCAAATCCTTGTAATAATTATGGTCCAAGTCAATTTCCAGAGAAATTTATTCCTAAAATGATTTTCAATATTGTGAATAATAAAAAACTACCGATATATGGTTTAGGGACTAATATTAGAGAATGGATATATGTTGAGGATACATGCAATGCTTTGGTTAAAGTTCTTTTAAATGGAAAAACCGGTGAAAACTACAATATAGGAACAGGAATAAAGATTTCTAATATTCAACTTGTGAAAAAAATATTATTTATTGCAAAAAATAAAAAAATAAATATAGGTAAAAATGTAAAAATACAATTTGTAACAGACAGACCGGGGCATGATAAAAAATATGCGCTTAATTCAAATAAGATTAAAAAAAAACTTAAATGGAGACATAAAATTAATCTTCTAAATGGCCTGAACAAAACGTTTGATTGGTATTTAGAAAATTCGGATTATTTTAAAAAAATTAGCAAAAAAAATATTACAAAAAGATTTGGTGTCAAAATATGAATAAAAAAATAGTCATTACTGGTGGCACTGGAAGATTTGCATCGGCTTTAAAAAAAGTTAAAACAAAATATAAATTGATCTATCCTTCGAGTAAAAAACTAAATATTACAAATATAAATAGTATCAAGAACTTTCTAACTAAAATAAAACCAAGAGTGATTATTCATATGGCTGGTTTATCCAGACCAATGATACAACACGAAAAAAAAATTAGTGAGAGCATAAAATTAAACATTATTGGTACTTCAAACCTGGTGTCTGTATGCTCTGAAATGAAAATAAAAATTATTTATGTTTCTACTAGTTATATTTATCCGAAAGAAAAGAAAATGCATAAAGAAACTGATCCATTGTTACCCTGGAATAATTATGGGTGGTCTAAATTGGGCGGTGAGTGTGCTGTTCAAATGTATAAAAATTCATTAATTGTTAGAGCTTGTGTAAGTGAAAAACCATTTTTACATAAAAAGGCTTTCAATAATGTAAGAGCAAGTTTTTTATATCATGATCAAGCAGCTGAGATCATTTTTAAATTAATTAATAAAAAGGGAATAATTAACCTGGGTGGTAGACCACAAACAATATTCAGATTTGCAAAGAAAACAAACCAAAAAGTAAAAAAAATAAATATGACTAGTGGTATATTACCTCTGGATTTCACATTAAATTTAAATAAGTTAAACAAATTTAAATGAAAATTATTAAAACCTCTTTTAAGGGATTAAAAATTATTAAACTGAAAAAACACTCAGATAAAAGAGGTAATTTAGTTGAGACTTTTAGAGAAAATAAAATAAAAGGAAAAAAATTAATATTTGATTATAGAGTATTTTCTAAAAAAAATATATTAAGGGGTTTCCATTTTCAAACAAGGTATCCTCAAGTTAAATATATTAATGTTTTAAAAGGAAAAGTATTAGATGTAGTAATTGATCTGAGAAAGAATTCAAAAACATTTGGCAAGCATTTCAAAATAATATTGTCAGAAAATAATGGTTTATCTTTATATATTCCCTCAGGCTTTGCCCACTCTTATTTAAGTTTAGATAAAGAAAATATTGTTTATTATAAATTATCAAATTATTACCATCCGGAATATGAAAGCGGAATAATATGGAATGATACTAATATAAAAGTAAACTGGCCAATAAAAAAACCAAAGGTGTCTAGAAAAGATAAAGGTCTAGATACCTTTAGGATGTTTTGTAAAAAATTTCGTCATCTTTAAGCAAAATCATTTCTTATGTCATAGAAGGTTATTGGCATTGTAATATATCTAGTATTTTTTTGAAACCAATAGGACAAAAATCTTTCTGCCAAAAAACCATAAATTCTTGTAAGATCGTACCCACTTAATTTTTTAAATCCAAAAATAGTTTCACATCTTTCAAGCCAGGGAAAAACGGTATCGTAATAAGATTTTAATACATCTTTAGATCTACAGATAAACATATTGTGCGGATTAAATTCAGTGTTATTATTTACAAAATGGTTAAAATCTTTTTTGTCTTTATCGTCTAGAAGATCGATTGCTAAATCTAAGTTTTTTTCTCCATGCATTAAATCAAATTGAAATTTAATATTAATTTTATTTTTTTTTAAAAGTACTAATGGGTTCTTTAAAATTAATTTAAAATTTCTTTTTAGAAATTTCGAAACTTTTCTTTCAAAAATAAATGGACTGCCCAAAATTGTATCATAATTTTTAAATTTATCGGGTATTTCCTTCAGAACAATTGAGTTTAATTTATTTATATTTAAATCATTTTTGTTAAATTCTTCAAAAGTCCAAAATTTTCTGTATTGGCAAAAGCCAATCCATTTATCGTCCAGCTTATCTAAGTGATTTTTCCAAAGCCAATAATGAAAAGTGTATTCTCCATAATATTTATTTTTTTCTGAAATATTATTTTTTGTATTATCCCTTATCCATTCATTCGAAAATTTTTTATTTCCAAGACCTACTGGTTCATAACCTAAATTCTTTATAAACCTCAAATGTTTTGGGTCCAAAGAAATACAATACATTTTAAGATTTTTCATTTTTTTGTTCATGTGGTAGCGGGGAGTGGATTCGAACCACCGACCCCAGGCTTATGAGTCCTGTGCTCTAACCAACTGAGCTACCCCGCCAGTTGAAACAGTTTATAATATATCTCGTAATTGATTCAACTAACATTTTAATTAATTTATACGATTTAGTCTTCAAAAGAAAAATTTAAATCTTTTAGATATGGATTGTTAGGAAAATCCAAGTTTTTAATAGGAAAATTTTTTACATATTCACCTTTATTGACATGATTTTTTTTATTTAAAAAAGTCATTTCTAAAGTAATTGGTAAACCTGAGGGTAATTTTTTGCAATGATTGTTGCCGTGTATATGAATTATATTAAAATTTTTTTTTAATTTATTTATAGATTCCAAAAAAATTTCCTCATTTTTATTTAACCAATGAAACTCAAAAATTAACATTTCAATTCTAGAACTATATTTGTTTATTTGGTCAATAATTTCAAATTCACTTCCCTCAATATCGCTTTTTAAAACAACCTGTGCCTCTTTTGACAATCTTGAAAATACTTTATCGATGTCAGTATCAATTTTTTTTTGAATTGGAAAAGTAATTTTTTCACTAAAAAATTTTACACATTTTAGATTTAAAAAACTAAGATAATATTTCAAATATTTAATTCTATCAGTAACATCTTTTATTTTTGCTCTAAATAATAATAATCTTCTAGTATATTTTAAAATTTCTTTAATATACGGAAGGCTGCTTACGGTATAATCATACATAAAAATTTTTACTTTAGGATTTTTCTTAATATAATCTAATTCGAAGGACCAATCGGGACCCATACCAAATGTTACTAGAACGTCACAATTTTTTACTATTGATTTATCAACAATATAGCCTCCATCCGCCGCTCTACCGAGTCTTACTAAATTTTCATTTTTAATTGGTTTTAAAAAATTATATTTTTTGTCCATAAAACTAGATTTTATTTTTTAATATTTTTCTTATATTTTTGTTAAGTGGTTTTTCATAAATCCTAAAACAGTGATAAGAAGATATTATAATAGTCACAAAAAATAAAATAAGGAAATAATCTTTAATAAAAATGTTATCTGGAATATTTAAATAAGTAAATACAAGTAAGAATATAATTTGAACAGGTAAATGCAATAAATAAAGTGAATAAGTTAGATTTCCAAGAAGTTTAAAAAAATTTTGAATATCTATTCTTTTTATATACGGTTCAATAGAAACAAAGAATAGTAAAAGAGATGGACAAAATAAGAATGTTTTAAAGTTTCCAACAAAAGAAAGTATTATTAACAATAAAGATAAAGGTAAAAAAATTAAATTATATTTTTCGTTTTTACATAAAAAATAAATTAATGTACCAGAAAAAAATAGTCGGGCACACTCTAAAAAAAGAGTATCAAGTATTCCCATTTTATCTACAATTAAAAGAAGCATGCTTATAAATATTACAAAATAAAATCTAAATCTATTTATCAATGAAAGTAACAAAAAGAAAAAAATATAAATTCCAACTTCAACCGAAACACTCCATATTGGAGCATTAAAAGAATGGCCTGACTCAAAACCCCATGAAGATACAAAAAAAATATTTAATAAAAAATGATATAGATCGTTAATTTCAATTATTTGAAACGAATTATATTTAATAAAACTAAAATATTGTAAGGCCGTTATAAGTATTAAAGTGGCAAAATGGAGAGGATACAATCTTGCGAATCTGTTTACAAAAAAGTTCTTCGCATTTATTTTCTCCTTTGTATTTATATATATGTGTGCGAAAACAAACCCTGATATGGTGTAAAAAACATGAACTCCAAATATTCCATGTTCATATATTATTTTAAGAAAATCAAAAAAAGGTAATGATGCGGATATATCTTTATAATTTAAATCAGATGAAGAATTGTATGGCCCAAAAAAGTGCCTATAATGATAGAGCACAACCGATATTGAAGTTAAAAATCTTAAAAGTTCTATTCCAAAATATTTTTTCATTTTTTTATATTTTTTTTTCTAATTCCTCTAAATTAATTCTTATATGCCCAAATTGATTTTTAACATTATGCTTTTCGGGTGCAACAGAAATACAATTATAATTTAGTTTGTTTTTAATTGCTAAATTTTTAATTACTTTTCCAGAGCCAGAGGGTTGAAGTTCTAAAATATTTGTATCGGGCTGACAAAAAATCGTATTCGCAAATCCTGCTCCATGAAGACCTACAACTCTTTGAGCATTATAAAAAAATTTTATTTGATTTGAAAAACTATAATCTCCAAGCCTGATTATCTTATAATTTTTTCCTTTTAGTTTATTTTTAACCTCTTCTTCATTAACAACTTTTCTAGTTTCACTTAAATTAGAAGTAGAGTCGCTTCTATCAATATAAATTTTTTGAGGAAAGGCACTATCTTTCAAAGAAACTTTAGTCTCAAATGAATTTTTAAGCCAATTTATTATCCATTCTGGAATGTTTTGAATTTCATTTGAAGGATCGTTTTTAATAACATACGGATGATCTACAACAATTATCTTTGGGGACTCGATATGTCTATTTTTTAAACTAGAAAGTCTTTTTTCGACAGGTATATCTAATAAATCTAATGTTTCCTTTTGAAATTTTTTATTAATATTGGGTAACAAGAAAAAATCTAAATCTTCTAAACTAATTAAATTATTAATAATTTTAAATCTGGGAAGAACATCAAAAATCCAATGCCAGTAATTATTATTTCCAGCGCCACCTGTAAGCAAAGACAAAACAGTTCCTTTTACCTTTTTTTTTACTCTTGGAGTTCCCTTTGAAAAAACAATATTTTTTTCTATACTTTCAAATTTTGTGTTTCTAATTTGAAACGAAGGACCTTTGACAATTTTTTTTCCTATAATAACTGCAGTATCATTTATTGTATCAGTATATATCCTTGCATCTTTAACAATATAAACTTTATAAATAAAGTTTTGATTTATTGTTGAATTTTGAATTTGTATATTTTTGTTAGTTTGAGTTGTTTCGATACCTTCGATTTTCCCATAAAACAAATTAAATATTTCATAAGAAAATTGTTTAAATATTAATTGTAATTTTTTTTTAATAGTATAAATCAATTTTTTAATATAGTTTTTTAGTATTATTAATAACATTAATTTATAAAATAGTGAAAAAAATCTTTGCAAAACTTTTTAAAACTAAAAATTTACAGAGTGATAACGGGTATCGATTACATATTGAGCCAAAAATTAAAGAGTACGTAAAAATAATTAAGGAAAAAAAAGAGATATCCTTTTTACATTACGGACACCTTGGGGACATCATAAATAGTCTACCAATTATAAAAGAAATATCTAAAAGCAAGAAATGTTCACTCTTTATAGAAAAAGATAAAAAAATTCCTGATCACGTTTTAAAAGATCATCCTTTTGGTAAATTTTTTTTGTCAGAAAAATCAATTAGTAAACTTTTACCTCTTTTAAAAAATCAGAGGTATTTATCGAATGTAGAAATATATAATAGAGAAAATATTGACATTGACTTAAATTTCTTTCGTGAACTTCCGATTAACTTTAATACAGACTCTGTGAGATGGTATTTTCACTTAACTGGAATTTTTCCTGATTTATCTAATAGCTACTTGGATGTTGAAAACAATAATAATTTTAAAAAAAAAATTGTTATAATGAGAAGTTTAAGAAGACAAAATAAAAATATAGATTACTCCTTTTTAAATAATTACGATGATTTATTGTTTGTTGGTTTAAAAGAAGAATACGATATTTTAAAACAAAATTTAAGTAAAATGGAGTTCCATGATAGCAAGGATTTTCTTGAGTTGGCATCAATAATAAAAAATGCAAGGATCTTTATAGGTAATCTCTCGTTTGGATACGCACTAGCTGAAGCTGTTAAAGTTCCAAGGTTGCTAGAATCAAGACCAAATTTTCCTTTAGTTTATCCGAATGGTGAAAACGCTTATGATTTTTATTTTCAAGACCATTTTGAATTACACTTTAAAAAAATTTACTACAAAACTAAATAATTTTTAATTTTGGCAAGGGAAAGATAAATTTTGTTCCTTTTTTTCTAATTTTCTTTTCTCTCATTAAAATTTCTTTTTTAAAGTGCCATGGAAGTACCAAGTAATAGTCAGGATTTAAGGCTCTCGAGTGATTTTCTGATATTATTTTTATTTTTGTGCCAGGTGTATATAGATTATACTTACTCTTATTTCTTTCAGCTGCATAGTCGATAATTTTATTATCAATTCCGAAATACTGAAGAAGAACATTGCCTTTTGTAGATGCTCCATAACAGTGAATAGTTTTTTTTTGTTTTTTAATCTTATTTAAAACTTTAGATAATTTAACTTTAATATCTTTAATATTTAAAAAGAACTTTTTATAAGTTGATTCGCTAGAAAGTCTAAGTTTGTTTTCGTTCATTATAATGTTTGTAATTTTAGTTTTATTTGATTTATATTTAGATTCATTGTGACATATAAAATATTGTTTGCTCCCGCCATTAATATCATTAGATTTTATATCAAAAACTCTTAAACCATTCTTTTTGATTAAATTAATTATTATCTTAGAACTGTAGTATTCCAAATGTTCGTGGCATATAGTATCGAACATTTTAAATTTAATTATTGAAGATAAATCAGCAAACTCTAATAAAAAAATCCCATTTTTATCCAATAATTTTTTTACATCGATCAAAAATTTATTCGGATTTATTGAGTCATAAAAAACTGATAAGGCTGTAATTATTTTAAATGATGTTTTAATTTTCTTTCTAATCTTGCTTGCCGAAAAAAAATCTGAGGTAGAGTAGTTTATATTTATATAGTTTTCCTTATACTTTTTTAAAATAGGATCGATACCAAATGTAATAATATTTTTTTTGTAGAAATTTAACAAGGATCCGTCATTACTAGCTATATCCAAAACCGCGTCATTTTTTTTTAAATTTACTTTTGCAGACAATGTTTTTGAAATCTTTTGAACATGTTTGAGCATAGTTCTGTTAATTCCAGTTCTGTAACCATAGTCCGGGCCATATAAATATTTTAAATCAAAATTGTGTGCTAATTGTACGAGTTTACATTTTTTACAAATGATTACTTCTATAGGTTTTTTTTTTATAGTTTGCTTTTTTGATGGAAATTTTCCGGTAAAACATAGATTCCCTAATGAAAATAATTTATTAAGTTTTTTTGACTTGCAAACTCTACACTTGTTTAATTTCATTATAAAGGTTTGATTGGCCCTAGTTCCACATAATTTTTTAAATATCGATACGTCATGTGTCAATTAAAATGTTAATTTTTTAATAAAAAAAATATTATCTATATTGACTTTGTGTTGCAAAATTGTTTTTATTAACCCAAAATGAACAAGTCTTTTATAGAGGATAAAAACTTTGACGAAAATTTTAAAAAAAATTTTGTTAATGTAATGCCAATATTTTACGAAATGCAAAGTACTTTCTTGTCTGGTATTTACAGGCGTTATGGAGATTTAGATGGTGCAAATATAATTGTTTATTTTGCAAAAAACTTACATTTAGAGGTTCTTAGATTAAGGGAAAAAGAATTAGATTTAAGTATATCTTTGGATAGATTTTGGGATAACCACAAAAAAATATCACAACCAAAACATAAAATAATTTCAATAGCGAGATCAACTGGACTTCCGAAAGAAACAACCAGAAGAAAAATATTAGATTTAATTAAAAAAAAACATTTAAAAAAAGTTGATAAAGGTAGCCTTAGTTGGTCACCAGTTGATGAATTAAAAACAAGCTATATAAAAATTATTGATGAAGAAATAATATATTTATCTAAATTTATATTTCAACAAGCGAAGTTATTAGGATTAGAAATTAGTTTTTCTAAAATTAATAAAGAAATGAAATCAAATTTTAGTTTTTATTGGTATCATTACTTGGATGCTCAACTAAAATATATGTATACTTGGCAAACTTCAATGAAGGATCTTGAGCTTTTAGTTATTCTTCTTCAATGTTTAATACAAACTTTTAATTTTATTTCTAAAAAAGGAATTGAGCCCATCGCAAATTTAAATAAAAAAAGTTTAAAAAATATAGATTTAAGTGAAGCTAATATAAGTGCTACTTCAATTTCAGAAGTAACTGGGATTCCAAGAGCAACCTGTATAAGAAAACTAAAAATTTTTGAAAAAAATAATGTTCTCAAAAAAGATATAAATAATAAAAGATATTATGTCTCACTTGATGATGATAATAATGAAATACCTGTTCTTAGAGATGGGATTGTTTTTAGTGAAACGTCTAAAATTTTTTGTAACCTTTGCACTACTACCCTTAAAGGTCTAATTAAAGAAAAAAATTAAGTATAAACTAAAGGGTAAGTATCGCCCCAAAAACTACGACAGCTGATACTGCTGCTGCAGAAAGATATAAATTGTTTTTTCTATCTTTCTTTCTTTCTACTTCTATTTTTTTCATTAATGTATTTACATTAACTTTTGTTTGGTCTGAACTTCTTATCTCTCCACTCATGCATAAATATAACCACATTAAGACATGTTTAAAAATAACTAATTGGTTCAATTTGGGTTATGAATACCCACCTTGTTTATACTATAAAAATTAACTTTTATTGTATGCTGATATACCTTTTCGGAGTTTTTCAATAATTTCGTCTATGTGTTTTTTTTCAGAAATAAACGGTGGAGCTATAATTAAACAATCACCTGTTGCCTTAAAATTGACTCCAGCCTCATAACACTTTTTATATGTTAAAAATCCAGCCTTTCCCGGTCTATCTGATTGTTTAATATCAATTCCACCCATCAATCCGTACCCTCTAATATTTTCTACGCATTCAATATCTTTTAAAGAAAATAATCCATCCAAAAAATATGAAGATAAATTTTTTGCTCTATTAAAAATATCTTCTTTTTCAAAAATATCTTGTACCGCTAAAGCTGCTGCCACAGCTACAGGTATACCTGAATATGTATAACCATGAAAAAGTTCTATGACTCCATCTGGAGATGAGTTTACTATTGCATCGTAAATTTCCTCTTTAACTGCTACAACACCCATTGGCACGATACCATTTGTCGTCGCTTTGGCCATTGTCATTATATCTGGAGTAACTCCATATTCTTGTGAAGCAAAAACAGATCCTGTTCTTCCCCACCCGGTAATAACCTCGTCGAAAATTAATAAAATATTATGTTTGTCACAAATTTCTCTTAATTTATTTAAATAGCCTTTAGGCGGGACCAAAGTTCCTGTTGAACCTGATATCGGTTCAACGATACATGCTGCTATATTTTCGGCTCCAAAATTCATAGCGATTCTTTCTAGGTCATTTGCAAGATCTGCTCCAGTTTCTGGTTGACCTTTTACAAACTTATGATCTTTTAAATGCGTATGTCTCATGTGAACAACACCAGGCATTAGGATACTCGCAAATGTTTTGACATTGTTTATCATCCCACCAACAGATGTAGCTCCTATATTCATGCCATGGTAAGCTCTTTCCCTGCCTATAAATCTAAATCTCTGCCCTTGTCCACGAGCTTTATGATAAGCTATACAAATCTTTAACGCTGTTTCAACGGCAGTAGAACCGCAAATAGTATAAAATATTTGATTTAAGTTACCCGGAGTATGTTTCGAAATTCTTGTAGCAAGTTCAAAAGACCCTCCAAAACCTTGTTGAAAAGGTTGAACATAGTCTAAAGTCTGAAGTTGTTTTGTTATCGCATCTATAATTTCTTTTCTTCCATGACCTAAAGGATTACAAAACAATCCTGAACTAGCATCAATCTGAGTTCTGCCTTTATGATCTTTTAAATAAACTCCTTTTGCCTCTGTAATAAGTCTTGGATCTTTTTTAAAATTCTTATTTGAAGTGAATGGCATCCAGTGTTCATGCAATGAATTTGGAATACCAGTTCTGTTATAACTTGACATAGATATTTATTTTCCTGGAGCTTTGTAAGTAGATGACATTTTTTTTGCTGTATCAGCAATTTTATTAAGATCAACTGACTCTAAAATAGTAAAATTATTTACTGTTCCGCTTGAAACAGCTACCATTTTTGCGGCTGCCATTTGTTCAAATGATCCTTCACATACAGCGATAAAATCGTATGAACCTCTTAGCAACGAATAATCAATCATTTTTGCTCCGCCCGCTTCTAATAGGGCTTTTGTTGCAGCTTGTCTATTTGTTGATGGATTGTTTATGAAACCAGCTAAACCTTTATCAGTATAACATCCCATAGTATAAAATTTAGTCATTTAACATCTCCTTATTTTTAGTAACCAGATTTTCTTACAAATTCTAAATCAGATAATACCATATCTTTGACGAGATTCTTAAATGAAACCTTCGGTTTCCATTTTAAAATTCTCCTTGCTTTAGAAAAATCCCCTAAAAGTGTTTGAACTTCAGCGGGTCTATAAAGATTTTTGTCAATTTTGATAAATTTTTTGTAATCTAAACCTACGATTGAAAATGCAATTTTTGCAAATTCTCTTACCGAATGTTGTTTGTTGGTTGCTATAACAAAATCCTCTGGCTTTTTTTGTTGAAGCATTAACCACATAGCTTCAATATAGTCTTGAGCATGTCCCCAGTCTCTTTTAGCATCTAAGTTTCCCAGCTTTAACTCCGTTTTAAAACCATATTTGATTCTAGCAACACCATGAGAGATTTTTCTTGTTACAAATTCAAACCCCCTTCTTGGAGACTCGTGATTAAATAAAATTCCAGTACAACAATATAAGTTGTAAGCTTCTCTGTAATTTCTTGCCAAGTCATGACCGGTAACTTTCGAAATTCCATAAGCAGATCTTGGATAGAAAGGGGTTTTTTCATTTTGAGGAATGCTTCTAACTTTTCCAAACATTTCAGAAGATCCGGCAAAATAAAACTTGGACTTCGGAGAAAAATCTTTTATTGCAGAAAGAAGGTAGTGGGTTCCATTTATATTTGTATTTAAAGTGGAAAACTCGTCTTTAAATGAGTAGTCAACATAGCTTTGGGCACCTAAATGATAAACTTCATTTGGTTTTATTTTTTGAATTATTTTGACTATACTTGCATAGCTTTCTAAAGAGGCTGCGTGCAAGTTAATCTGCTTGAGAATTTTCTGAAGTCTCCAAAGTCTATGAGTTTCATCTTCGAGGGCAACTCTTCTAATGATCCCATGAACCTGATATTTCTTCTTGAGTAGAAATTCGGCTAAGTAAGATCCGTCTTGACCTGTTATACCTGTTATTAGAGCGACTTTTTTCATTTTGGTTTAAATTAATATTAACTATTAAATAAAAAAAATATCAATTCTTTTCTTTATTTTCAAATGGTCGATATGAAGAATTTTTAAGGAAATATGACGTAATCAAGCCTGATAGCGATGCTTTGTGTACTTTAAAGTTTTCAATATCTTTTTTAATTAAAAAAAACAAACACATTTTAAGTGATCTAATAAAATTAGGTAAGGTTTTTCTAATTCCATGAAAATAATTTTTGTGTTTTTTTAATAAATAAAATTTTGACCAACAAAAATGCCAGTTTCTACTCATTTTAATTTGAGTACTAAACTTTGGATCTGATGACTGGGTTCCCATATGGTGGTATTTTAAATTTTCTATGACGCAAATTTTTTTATTTCTTTTTCTTAAATTTATACAAGCGTCTGTACTTTCAAAATAAAGAAAAAAATTTTCGTCACAAACTTTTTTTGTTTCAATATTATTCTTATTTACTATTACCATTGCAAAATCTATCTCATCAACTTCCATAATATTATAATTATCAATAAATCTATTTTGTAATAGTTTTTTATCATTTATTTTATAGTTCTTGTGAATTGTCTCGTCGAGATAAGTAGGTGCCAAAATAGAAAAGTCTTTAATTTTTGGAATTATTTGCATGATATTTTCAAAACACCCATTTGGAATATTTACGTCGGGTGATAAAAAACATGTAAAATTATTTTTTGATATCTCTATTCCTAAATTAAATGACTTTGCGTAACCTAAATTTTCCTTTGGAATAAAAACTTTAACATTTTCGTATTTTTCAAAACTTTTTTTTAAATTTTCATCTAATGAATTTTCTATAATAATTATCTCATAATTCTTAGGAATCGACAAAATTAGCTTTTCCAATAAATGAGAACTTTTGAATGCTATAATAACAACGCTTAAATTCATCTTAATTATATAATATTGCAAACTTATATTATGAAGTGTAAATATTCTAACTAAATGTCAGAATTAAGACTAAAAAAATTGTTTTTTTTAATAATACTATTAATTCCAAACAATATCATAGCATTAGAATTTAGCGGGAAATTCACACAGGGACATTTCATAGTCGGAAAAGCTGAGCCTAAAACTGAAATTTGGATTGATAAGAAAAAAGTTAAAGTTACAGATAATGGATATTTTGTGTTCGGCCTTGATCGAGACAGAAAATATGATGTTGTAATTACAAAACTAAAAAATGGAAAAAAACAAAAAGTTATTAAAAAAGTTCAAAAAAGAAATTATAAAATACAAAGAATTGATGGTCTTCCTGAAAAAAAAGTCACTCCACCAAAGGAGGTGTACGAAAGAATTAGAAGAGAAAATAAAATAATATCTGATGCAAGACTAATTAATAGTGATTTAAAATTTTTCTTAAAAAAATTTATTAAACCTTTGGATAATTCGATTGTTACAGGCGTTTATGGAAGTCAAAGAATACTAAATGGGAAACCTAAATGGCCACATTACGGAATCGATTTTGCAGCAAAAAAAGGCACTAAAATTAAAGCCATGTTAGATGGAAAAGCCACAATGGTAGAAAATGATCTGTTTTATACTGGCGGTACAGTAATATTCGATCATGGCCATGGGATCTCTACATTATACATGCATATGGAAGAAATCTTTATAAGCGAAGGACAAAAAGTAAAGCAAGGAGAAATAATTGGTACAGTTGGATCCACTGGTAGATCAACAGGTGCACATTTAGATATTAGATTAAATTGGTTTGGAACTAGATTAGATCCAGCAACTGTATTGGATTTAAATTAATCTTTCTCAAATTTGTTTTTATAATCTTGAAGTAAATCCTTATTTTGCTCGTTTTTATATAAAATAAAATTTTCACAGACTAGAATATCTAAATTGGTTCCCATAAAACATCTGAAAGAGTCATTTATAGTGCATACTATTGGTTCACCCCTTACATTAAAAGACGTATTTACTAAAAGTGGACATCTAGTTACTTCCTTAAATTTTTTTAAAAGTTTGTAATATTTTGGATTTGTTTCTTTGTGGACAGTTTGGATCCTAGCTGAATAATCAACATGAGTAACCGCTGGAATTTTCGATCTTCTAATATTGAGTTTATCTATTCCAAAAAGTTTTTTATCTTTATCACTCATTGGAATTTGAATATTTTTTTTAACATCCGCAACTAAAAGCATATATGGACTGTCTATATTTAGGTCAAACCATTCATCTAAATCTTCTCTCAAAATTGAAGGAGCAAAAGGTCTAAAACTTTCTCTAAATTTAACTTTTAAATTAAGTTCTTTTTGTATTTTAGGTGATCTTGGGTCTGCAATTATGGATCTTGCGCCTAGAGCTCTAGGACCAAATTCCATACGGCCTTGAAACCACCCAATTGTTTTTTCTTTTTTTAATTCATGCACAAGTTGATCAAAAAGTTTTTCTTCATCTAATTTTTGATAATTTGCCCCTAAAGATTTTAGGGTATTTTCAATTTCGTCTTCTTCAAAAGATGGCCCTAAATATGATCCATTCATATTATCTTTATCGCCTGTAATTTTTCTTTTGCATCCAAGCTCGTGATACCAAAATGCTAATGCTGCTCCTAAAGAGCCTCCTGCATCTCCTGCGGCAGGTTGAATCCAGATATTTTCAAAAATATTTTTTTTAATTAATTTTCCATTAGCTACACAGTTAAGCGCTACACCACCTGCTAGACATAAATTTTTTATTTTTGTTTCTTCGTATATTGATTTACATAACTTTAGAATAATTTCTTCTATTGCTTCTTGTATTGAAGCTGCAATATCCATGTGAAATTGTGTTAGAAGATCTTTTTCAGGATCTCTGACCTTATGACCAAATAAATTTGAAAATTTTTTATTGGTCATTGTCAGACCTGTTGCGTAATTAAAATAATCCATGTTTAGCCTAAAAGAACCATCATCTTTTAAATCAACTAATTCATTAAGTATAATATTTTTGTATTTAGGTTCGCCATAGGGAGCCAGGCCCATTAATTTATATTCACCACTGTTTACTTTAAAACCAGTGTAATACGTAAATGCAGAATAAAGCAAACCTATTGAATGTGGGAAATGTATTTCTTTAATCATTTTAATATTATTTTCTTTTCCAATTGCTAAAGTGGTGGTTGCCCATTCTCCTACACCATCTAATGTTAAAATTACTGCTTCTTTAAATGGAGATGGATAAAATGCACTTGCAGCATGGCTAAAATGATGTTCAGAAAAATTAATTTTATCTATCTGTTTAAAATTTCGATCATGTTGTTTTAATTTATCAAACAAAAATTTCTTTTGAAAAAGTTTTTCTCTTAACCAAATTGGCATAGACATGGAAAATGACAAAAAACCTCTTGGTGCAAAAGCCAAATATGTTTCTAATAAACGTTCAAATTTTAAGAAAGGTTTTTCAAAAAAAACTATGTGATCTATTTCACTTAATTTTTTTTTTGAAAAATTTAGTACAAAATCTATTGCATTATATGGATATCCAGCATCGTGTTTTTTTCTTGAAAATCTTTCCTCTTGAGCTGCTGAGATAATTTTTCCGTCAATAATTAATGCTGCTGCGCTGTCATGATAAAATGCTGAAATTCCTAATATAGATGTCACTTAAAAAATTGTATAAATAAATGGAGCTACTGCGGAACCTTGGCTTAATACGATAAGTATTCCAAAAAGTGCTAAAACTATTATAATTGGAAATAACCAGTATTTTTTTCTTTCAATTAAGAAAATATAAAATTCTTTTAAAAAACTTAACATCAAAATTGCCTTTTCATTGATCCTACATTTTTATCTCTTTTAACCCAATAAGAATTATTTTTAATAAACTGTAATTTTAATAAATCTTTACCAAGTAATCTCATGAGCAGCCCCATAGGTGTTAAAAAAATAAAATACACAATTGCCATTACAATTGGTGCAATCACTCTACCTAAAATTTCACCAAATTTTATCCACGCAGTATTAAACGGGGCTAATAAATTTGATTTAATTAGTCCTAATATCAAAAAAATTAAACCAACAAATAGCGACCAAATTCTAATTTCCTCACCTTTTAAAAGCGGCCATAATGAAATAAGTAAAAAAATAATAAAGAAAAGCACTCCAAAACTTCTATTTGAACTTTTATTTTCCATTATACTTTTTTATACCATTAAAATATTCTAAAATAAAATTAAATTTTAAATCACAGTTTATCTGCAATTACTTCTGAAATTTTTTTGTAACCTTTGTCATTAAAATGACCAGCATAACCTAGAGGAAAATAAATCTTAATGTCATTTTCTTTATCAAATATTTCAGTCAAATCCACAGTTTCAATATTCATTTTATCTAATTTTTTTAATATTTCATCCTTTAAATAAATAGTTTTATCTTTTTTTGTAAACTTCGTAAAATATCTTGACCAAGTTGGCACATAAACAAAAATATAATTACTATCGAGTTTTTTTGCGTCCTGGTTCATTTTATAAATTATTTTGTAAAATAGTTCTAAGTCATAATTATTTTTAGAAATCCTGCTTAAAGAGTTTTTCAAAATATTTCTTATATTGTTAATCTCTAATATATCTTGAAAAGTTTCCTTAAAATTATTATTCTTTATTTCTTTATTTTTTGAATTGTTTTTTGTAACTGCAATTGCATAATCAATGCTTTCTTTAGATATTTCATCTAGAAATTGATTTATTTCATCATATCTTTTAACATAGCCTACTGTATATTCATCTTCTAAATATTTTATTAGATCTCCTTGTTTCTTTTCCCACTCAAGACCTTGAAGATCATTCCCTTCATAATAAAAGTAAATAAAATTTTTAGGTTTTAAAATTTCTCCGAACTCTCGCAGCACTGCCAACGAGACTAAAGGAGATGTTGTTCCAACAGCCAAATTGGCTGTAGGGTAACCCATTAAATTAAGATTTGCTGAAATATCTTCTTGTTGACCCACGCAAAATCCTTCGGCATAAGAATCTCCTAAAATAACATTGTGAATTGGTTTTTCGTAGATTTTATTATAATTTCTAAATCCATATTTATCATTTTGAATAATTCTGTGGCGAAGATCTTCAGTGCATGAAATAGATTTGGAGTTAATAGGTCCTCTAAACGGAATTAATTTGTTATTTTCTTTATATTCGAGAAATGTTTTAAAATTTGAAAAAATCGGTGCGTAGTAAAATCCAGGTTTAATGTTTTCTTTCTGGTTTTTTAGTTCAAGAAATACCTCTTCCGGTGACCTTAGATCATAGTCTATATTTTGATTTTTTGCTAACTCAAGCCGAGTTTGGCTTAAATTAACCAACATTTTCTGTTCTTTGGGAATATAAAAGAATAAACAAAGTTCAACGGCATAAACAATTAACACCGTATAGAATATACCCAGCTTTAAAATTTTCAATTTTAGTTATGCTGCAGATTTTAAACTGTGTTTTTCAACCATTCCACTTAAAAAATTCCAAAGATACTTTGCTGTCGACAAAGCAGCTTTTTCAGCTTTTTTTTGTTCCTTTTTAGACAAACTGTCTAAAAGTTTTTCGCAAGCTTTTCTATGTAAAACATCAGCTGCTTTGTGAGCTTCAAAAAATTCAAGTCCTTTTTTTGAATTAACACTATAATATTTCTTTAACCCCCTAATCTTCGTTTCTGCGATTTCAGGAATTTGTCTTTCATAAGTATACAAAGAAGCCAAACCTTCTGCATAAGATTTTCTACCTTGCTTAAAAAAATTATTAATCAGATTTTTAGTAAAAGACTCTTGTTTTACATTTTCAATTTTTTTACTATGAGCACCTAATTCCAAGGCGAAGTTTTTCCAAAGTTTAGGGTGATCAGCACCTGGGTTTTCCTCATCTTGTAAATTTTCCAACAAAATTTTTCTTTTTTCAATATCTTCGCAAATTGAATGGGTAGCACTAATATAACGGGGAAAGGCTTTAACATGCTGATAATATTGCTCAGCATAATCTTTAATTATTTCCCTTGTTAGCTTTCCATCATTCCACGATTTGTAAAATGGGTGATTTAATAAATGATACTTATCTAATTTTTTGTTAAGTTGTTTTGAAAACATAATTATCCTCCTAGAATCATTCTATTTAAAATATCTTAATTTCACAATTAAAAAAAATAGTCCACAACTTTAGATTGTTGACTCATGTCTTATAGGTTTTTCGTCTATTGGGAGGTGTAGTAAGGTTGCGACAAAAGATAATAAAATTGCTAGATACCAGGCAAAATCAAAATTTCCAAAGGTATCATAAAAAACACCGCCCAGATAGGCTCCTAAAAAAGACCCAACCTGATGATTTAGAAAAACTATTCCGAACAACATTGATATATTTTTTGT
>CETH01184281.1_pt1 | contig 21137 bp, 19 predicted proteins | sample 361461 | NCBI WGS metagenome assembly CETH01 (sample SAMEA2622695, study PRJEB7988) | marine metagenome | isolation source: saline water (ENVO:00002010), including
ATTGGTAAAGATAAAATAGTTTTAGAATTATCACACGCATTAGGAAACTCTTCTAAACTTAAATTATGAGACTTATAACAATCTAACATCGGTAAAGCTTTTGGGTAATGTATGCCTGTACTAATTCTTCGATCATTCATATAAGAGATTAGTTTTGATCTTTTCTGAGTCCTTATTACATAAAGATGATATGTATGAAAAGCATTCTTTCTTTCTTTGGGTAATTTAATTTCTTCAATATCCTTCAGATAATAAGTATATATTTCTGCTGCTTTTCTTCTTTGTTTTATCCACTTTTTTAAATATTTTATTTTTACATTCAATACTGCAGCTTGAATAGTATCCATTCTTGAATTTAACCCTTCTATTTTATGCTGATGCTTTATTAATGAACCATGATTAGCATACATGCTCATTTTCTTAAACAATAGTTTTCTATCTGTAATAATGCCTCCAGCATCTCCATATGCTCCAAGATTCTTACCGGGGAAAAAACTTAATGTTCCTGCATCTCCGTAAGTCCCTACAAACTTATTTGACCACTTAGTCATAATTGCTTGAGCACAATCTTCAACAATAAAAATTTTATATTTTTTAGATAGTTTAGATATTGTAGTCATATCACACGGATGACCGTACAAATGGACCGGGACAATTGCTTTAGTTTTAGCATTTATCTTTTCCTCTATTAATTTCTCATCAATGCAATAAAATTCATTTGTATCAATGAATACAGGTTTAGCTCCTGTTTGAGAAATTGTTTCCGATGTAGATATCCAGCTATGGGCTGTTGTTAAAACTTCATCCCCTGGACCTATTCCAAGTTGTTTTAAAGCTATAAATATCGCATCAGTTCCATTTGCTACAGGCACTACATGTTTAACTGACAAAAGATTTGCTAATTTCTTCGAAAATTTATCTAAAGGCTTTCCGCCAATAAAATTTGTATTTTCAACTACTTCTTGAATTGCGGAATCTATCTCTGTCTTGAGAGAAATATATTGCGACTTTAAATCAACAAATGGTATAGGATCCATCTAAAGTTCTCTAATTAATTTAGCAGGATTACCTGCATATATACCAGGCTTAGAAATATCTTTTGTTACTACCGAACCAGCTCCTATCACAGCATTTTCACAAATTTCAACAGGTAGAATTGTTGCATTAGACCCTATGCTTACATTAGACATAACAAGCGTTTTTTTCCATAACTCCTTTTTTCCATTTGCCGGGGAACCTTGGCTAAATAGATCGTTAATAAACATTACCCCATGACCAACAAAGACATTGTCTAGTATTTCGACAAGTTCACAAACAAAAGAATGGGATTGAATTTTGCAGAACTTTCCAATCTTTACTCCCTTTTGAATTTCTACAAAAGGTCCTATTCTAGTATTGTCCCCAATCTTACATCCATAAATATTTGATGGCGAATAGATAGTTACATCTTTACCTAAATCTACTTCTTTTATACTTATTTCCTTTCTAATAAACATTATTCTCCTAATTTTGATTGCAAATTATCTTCAGAAAGAAAGACTTCTCTACCTTCTTCAATTGATTTATAAATCGCATGAATAATTGAAAGGCTCTTTAAAGCTTCAGAAGAGTCCACGAATCTATCAGACTCTCCATCCTGATGATTAAGATAATCTAGATAAAATTCTCTATGGGCATAATTTCTGTCATTTAAAGGATTCGAGTACTCTTCTGTAGATCTGTCTAAACCATGTTGAAAATCTTCTAAATCACAAATCTTCATATTGTTCATCGAGAAACCTCCAACTTCAACAGATCCCTTTGTTCCTAAAACGGATATAGAACCTTCAATATCCTTCGGTCTAATAGCTGTTGAAGCCTCTAAAGTGGCCATAGATCCATTTTTAAAATTTAGACATGCAATAGCTGTATCTTCTGCCTCTATATTAGCCATATAATTCCCACTCTTTGCAAATACACTTTCTACTTCTCCCATTAACCATTGAATCATATCTATATGATGACTAGCCTGATTAGTAATAACACCTCCATCTGATTTCCAAGTACCTCTCCATTTAGCTTCGTCATAATAAGATTGTGGCCTAGACCATCTAACTCTTACCGACCCTAAGAATATATTCCCTAATCTTCCTTGATCAAGATAATTTTTTAGCAAAACAATGGGTTTGTTGAATCTATTTTGTTTTACTACCGATAAGTTAATTCCCTTCTTTAAACATAATTCTTCAATCATTTTCGCATCATCAAGCTTCAATGCCAGCGGTTTCTCTACTACTAAATTTATATTGAATGTTGATAAATCTTTGATATTTTGAGCATGTGTTCCGCTTGGGGTAAGAATAACAATTGTATCGGGACTTGTCTTTGAGATCATAGAGCCCACATCATTAAACGCTTCAACATTGTACTTCTTAGCAAAATCAGAAGATTTATTCTGATCAAGGTCACAAACAGAAACTAGTTTAGCTTGTGGAGCTAAATTGGTTATTATCTCACTATGTTTATTCGCTATTTTTCCGCAGCCTAAAAGTGCAAACCTGTGTACAGAAGCCATCTCTTATCTGCCTATACCAAAATAGGAAAACTCGTTTTCTTCGAGAAGTTTCTTGTCAAGAATATTTCTCCCATCAAATATAATTTGATCTTTTAAGACTTTTAAATACTCAAGATCAGGATTCCAAAATTCTCTCCATTCTGTAGTGATAACTAGTGCATCAGCGCCTTCTAGTGCTTCAGTCGAATCTTTACTAAAAGTAATATTATCTATATTAGAAAGGCTTTCTTTTGCTTTCGTCATAGCGACAGGGTCATAAGCATTTATATGCTTTACTTGTCTACTTATTGAATTAATGAACTTTAAACCTAAGGATTCTCTTATGTCATCTGTTTCTGGTTTGAATGATAAACCCCATACACAGAGAGTTTTCTTTTTAAGTTCCTTTGGAGTGTAAATAGAATAAATTTTACTTATAAAGTAATCTAATTGATTGTCGTTTACTTCTATAACAGCCTTAAGTATCTCTGTATCAATACTGTTTTCAGTAAATGTATTTATTAGAGCCCTTACATCCTTAGGAAAACAAGAGCCTCCAAAGCCAAGCCCAGAATATAAAAAGTGATTTCCTATCCTGGGATCTAAGCCAACCCCAGTTCTAACTTCAGCAATATCAGCGCCCACAGCATCGCACAATTTAGCTATTTCATTGATAAAGCTTATTTTCGTTGCCAAGAAGGCATTTGCTGAATATTTTATTATCTCTGCAGCTTCAACGGAGACTACTTTTAGCCTGTTAGATTTCCAATTAACTGGTCTATACAGCCTTTCAGCTAATTTAGAAACATTTGAATCATCAGTACCTACTATAATCCTGTCTGGCTTCATAAAGTCAGCTACAGCAGAACCTTCTTTTAAGAACTCAGGATTAGATGCTACAACAACTTTAGATTGAGAGTGCTGTAAAAGTTCATCGAATTTATCTTGCACAGATGAACAAGTACCTGAGGGAACGGTAGATTTTATAAATACAGTTAAATGACGGTCTTTATCTTTTATATTATCAGAAATTTTGATTACTACATCCTGTATAAATGACAAATCAGCACTTCCTTTATCATCTTCAGGTGTACCAACACAAATGAAAATAGTCTCAGCAAAGCTTATTGCATCTTCATAAGAGCTTGTGAAGCGTATATTGCCTCTATCTAAATTAGTTTTTATTAGATCCTCTAGACCAGGTTCATAAAAAGGGATCTTTGCTTTAGAAAGGCCTTCGATTATTGATTCATTAGTATCAAGACATATTACATTATTGCCTAGGTCTGCAAAACAGGTTCCGGTAACAAGGCCTACGTATCCAGTCCCAATTATAGATATCTTCATTTAAAAATTTTCTCTACTTTTAAAAATAAAATACAAGCCAATGTTCTCAATTAATAAGAAAAGAGTCCTTAAAAATAATTCTATTATAATGAATAAGAAGATGTGAATCTTAAAAAATCCAAAATACGAAGAAATTAATAAGGTGCTATAAGCCAGTACTCTCAATATCAAAAAGGTTTTTTCTAGCTTATAGGTAAAGTCTTCGCCTCCACAAGCTAATAGTGTATTTCTTGAAAATTCACACAAGAAGTAACAGAAAAGAAAAATTAATACGTAGTCAGAATAAATAAAAAGTTGCGTCCAGTTTTCACCCATTATTCCAATAACTGAATTTATAACCCATGAACCTAATGGGAAAAGTATCAAAAACACTATAAAGAACATGAAATAGGCATATAAATATAATTTCATTGTGTACTTAAAAGGAGAATTACAAGCTACATAAAACCAAGGTTTATTAATTATCTTGCTTGTTAGGGTTCCAAACGCCAAGGCAATCTCTTTAAATTTAGCAAATAACCCCAAAGGACTTGACCCTAAAACATTAAAAGCTGCGAGCTCATCTATTCGATTATTTATTGTTAAAACAATAGAGACATTTCTGTTAGTTTCAGCAAATTTTTTTATTTCTTGAAACTTTTCATATTTATCAAAATACTTATCCTGTGCATAAAAATAAATTGTTAAAGCATACAAAAATGCAAATATAGAGTGCCATAGACACAATAAATAGTAACCAGCTATGGAAGAATTAAAAATAAGATAAAAGATAAATAGATACGTTATACCTGTCATAATAAAACTTATAGCTTCGACTTGAATATACTTTCCGGTCGCTACTAAAAGCCCCTCCCTTGTATAACAAAATATTCTTATAAAACTAATCAAGCAGTAATTTAAGATGACCAAGATAGGCATTAATTTATCTGCATGGTAAAAGCTAAAAAGGACTAAAAAAACTACTAAAAAAGGGGAAAAAGTTAAGAATTTTTTAAATTGCTCCTGAACAACATTTTTTCTTTCTTCTTCTTCGATTCCTAATTTAACTATTGCAGATATATAACCACCTTCTATATAAAGGTCTAAAAAGGTAAATAAAACCATTGGTACAATTATTACTGCGTAATCAGTTGGGAGAAAAAAACCAGCAACGAAAGCACCGATCAATAAACGGATAACAGAAAAAATAGTTACTACAAAAAAGGATTTAGATAAGAATGTAAGCATACATTGGGTTAATTAAAACATATATCAATATGTTAAGAGTTTTGGATCGGGCATTCTAACTCTTAATTAGATTTTATGTTAGAACATAAACTAATATTTAAATAATAAGTAAATATTAAATTAAATTATTCACTTTTTAAAATTAAGAGAATTTTGAATGTTTTACAAAAGCTCCTGTGTTTATATCCTTCTCAAAAAATTCTCTAAACCATAACTCAGCAAATAATATTCTCCACAGCTCTTCACCTTTTAAAGAATTATCATGTAAGTCGAATAATCTTCCTAAATCTTTATTAAAGTATTTATTTAGGAAAGCATCTTGCAAGAAAAGTTTCTTTATTTTAGAAGAATACATGTTTAACCAATTAGATGATGGTATGGGATATCCCTTTTTGTCCGTTCTATTAAAGACAACTGAGGGAATCAAATCCTTAACCCCTTCTCTAATAAGTGCTTTGCTCAAACCGTTTTTTATAAGAAATTTCGATGGCAGAGTTTGAATCTTTTCTACTAATCTAAAATCCAGGAAAGGGGTTCTAGCTTCTATAGACGAAGCCATTGAAGATCTGTCCTCATATCTAAGTAAGGCTGGTATGCTAATAAACGATAGATCAAAACTTAGTCTTTCTTGCAAAGAAGAAGAATGCATTTTTTGAAGAAATAGCTGTTTTTTTGAAATTTTAAACCAATCCTTTACAAATTCGTTTTTTAAAAGAGGAGTAATTGACTGATTTGTAAGAATTAATTTAAAGGGTGGGATAAATAAGAGCAAAGTTAATATTTGCTTAGGAAGTAAATGAAAACAAATTCTAAACAATAAAGAAAATAAATTTCTACCTTCCCCTTCTTTAGAAACTATTTCTCTAAAGGTTTTGAAGAACTGTATGAATTTAAATTTTCTTAATAACTCTGCAAGATAAATTGAAAAATATGTAGGGTAACCTCCAGCAAGTTCATCAACACCTTGGCCATCTAAAGTTACCTTAACGCCCTTATGCTTAGCTACCTCCATAACTGTCCATTGATTAAATATTGTAGGAGTCTGTATTGGTTCATCATTATGCCAAACTATATTTGATACTTGACTCCAAAACTTATCTGGGTTTGGAGAAAAGGAAAAATTTTTTGTTTTAGTCAATTCCGTAACCGCCTGGACATATTGGACTTCAGATATTTCTGGATCTTGATAGATTGAAGAAAAGGTCTTAAATGACCCTTTAGTAGTTTTCTCTATTTGAGATAAAATTTGCGCAATTGATCCCACTATTGCAGAAGAATCTAAACCTCCACTAAGGCAAGCCCCTACTTCAACATCACTTCTTAATCTGAGTCTTACTGCATCATTAAATAACACTTTAAAATCTTCTATAGAATCATTGAAATTATCATTGCCTTCATATTTACTTGGATCTAAGGGGTAAAATTTATACCATTTTTTAATCTCTAATTTTTTTTGATTAAATTTAAGATAATGTCCCGGTTTTAGAGAAAAAATATCATCGAAACAAGTTTTTTCAGAATCATTTATAACTCCTGTAAGCAGAAACTTTCCTAAAACATCATTATTGGGTCGAGCAGGGACCTCTTTGATAGTTAATAAGGATTTAATTTCAGAAGCAAACGTAAAAATATTATTTGAATAATAATAATATAAAGGTTTAACTCCATACCTGTCTCTAGCAACAAACAGTTCATCTGAATTTGAATCATGTATAGCAAATGAAAACATCCCGTTTAATTTGTTGAGGCAATTAGAACCCCATTCTATATAAGCATTTAGCAGTACTTCAGTATCTGTTTGTGTATCAAATTTATATCCAATTTCTAACAACTCCTGTTTTAATTCAATATAGTTAAAAATTTCTCCATTAAAAATTATGTGATAAGTACCGTCTTTACTTTGCATAGGCATAAGTCCAGCATCAGATGTATCGATTATAGCTAGTCTGTTGTGACCTAGAGCTAAGTATCCTTTATCCTTTAGAGTCAGTATCTTAATCCCTCTTCCATCTGGTCCTCTGTGACTTATAAGCTCTAACATGCGATTCATTGATGATTCTAGTTCCTCATCATGGGAAGTAATAATTCCAGCTAATCCACACATTATAGTTTTTAAATAATGACTTATTTTTTAATTGAATTTAATAGGTCTGCTTTGATAACTTTAGATATTTTCTTAATATTCTCAATTTCCGTCACTTCATCTTGGTAGAGAGGATGATTTAAGATGATTCCATTAGAATCTGTCAACTTTCTATTAACTGCAATACAAAAATTAATTACATCTTTTTCTCTTATGGGAACATCTAAAGCATTAACTATTAACTCATTAAGGCCCTCTTTAGAGCAATCAGAAGCTCTTACAACGGCAGGGCAAGCATCATAAGACACTCGAGCAAGCGCTATAACAGGCTTTCTTAACAGTAATGCCTGTAAACCTACTGTGCTTGTTATAGTTACAACACCCTTACATTTTTTAACTAGCTCTAAAGAATTGTCTTTAGGTCCTACTAAAACAACATTCCAGTTAGTTTTAATATCTAAATAGTCTCTAATTCTTCTTCTGCCAATAGAATCATGATGTTCTTTTACTACAAGTTTACAACCAACAGGTAAGGACTTAGCTATATCCTCTATCACAGAAACTTGATTTAAACAGTGAGGTGCGCAAACTAATGTAGTCGCTTCAGGTTGAAAATGTAAAGGAAAGAAAACAAAATCTCCTAGTTCATTATCATCGACCTTCTCAAATAATCTGTTAGCTAAGAAACTTCTAATAATTCTTTTAAATTTCCTAAGGAGCATAACAACTGGTGAAGTTGTCACCATTCCGTGATTATCAGAAAAATAATCTCTAAACCATTTATACCACAAAAATAAATCTTTAATTCTTATTCTGGGTAAATATTTTTTAGAATAAGCAGTTGGTACAGGCAAAACCTCCCTATACTCTTTGATGAAATCAATTGCTTGCTGAGTTTCTTCCTCCGAGACATGCGAACCTGAACTTATCTTAGAAATTTCTTCCTCTACTCCATCCCATAATAAATTCTTATTATCAGTCACAGCTAATTTACCTGGGAATCTGCCTGTTTCTACTGCGCATATTTTTACACCTGATTCTTTGAATACTAAGTATAAAATATAACTAACAAAGCCACTTATTGATTCGAACCAAGCAAACTTTAATTCGTTGTTTTCAACCAAGCTTATAGCGTATTTAAAGGTCAATTCTATAAGTGAGAGCTTTTGCTTATAGGAATATTTATCGCTGTAGCCAATGTGTCTATCTGCAAAAATAATTAAGGACAGCGAAGAGGTGAAGAACTTGTCCTCATAATCTCTGATTAAATCTAGATTCGGTTCGTGCTCTATACTTTGCTCAACAATTGAAGAAAACACATCTAATTGGTAATAATTCTCTAAATCAACTCTCTTAGATTGAGCTTTAGAGTATAAAAAACCAATAGGTTTGCTTATTGATTTTTCTTCTAAAATCTTAGATATTACTTCATCGTATAATTCTTCAAATACAGATAAATAAACGAACCAATTACTCATGGCTACCTCTTTGCATAAATAATTTCTTTATTTCTATATAAGAAAACATAACCATAAAAACTGTTGCTATTAGAAGATTAAATATTATTCCTTTTTGTTCGCTGAAGAAGACTAAGTATTCCCATTTATATGCAAAATTGAATATTACAAGCGTGAACGTCACAGTGAGGCAAGCAAGTATCATCTTGTAACTATTTCTAAAGGTTAATTTATTTTCATTGAATATACCCATTAAAGAACAAAAAACCCATACAAAGAAATTAGCAATTAGAATTATTATACTGACTCCTAGTATATCCATGCTTGATTTAGCACCTATGCCTGCTAATAAGGCGACAAATAAAATTTGTCCAATTAAAATTCTATTATAGATATTCATTTTACCAATAGCTGCTAAAGCAGACGCCCCCGGAGAGCAAATATATAAAAAAGCATATGAAATGACAGTGTTTGATAACACAATATAGTCAATATTATAGTCTGGGAAAAAAATAGGAGAAATTAAGAGAAAAAGTGCTGTCAGGATAAAAATAAAACTAAAGGATAAAGGAAGTAAGATTTTTAAATATAATAAAGAAAAATGTGTAGCATTGACTGTATCTTGCTTAAAACCATAACGGTTAACTATCATCGGATAAAATATTTTATCAGATGCACTTGTGAGTAGGTGAAGTGGAGTTGCTACCAATAAAGCTAGAGAGTAAACGCCCAAATACTCTACTCCAAAAATGTTAACTACCATTATTCTATCAACAAAGTGCGCAAGGAAAACTAGAACACTTGCTAAAAAGAAATGTCGTGCACTAAATATCAAACTTTTAATACTCTTAGAAAAATTGATATAAAGCCATTTATACTTTACGAAATAAAAACCCGCTAGAGCTGGACCAAGCGAAACTAAAATAATCCAAATAGAAAAGCCAACCACCTCCGACCAAAAGATAAAACAAATTCCGAAAGCATGCATCAATGCAGTTATAAAGAGGAAAATGGAATAATTAGTTGTTTTCCTCTCACCTACCAACACATTACCTGAAAAAATACTAATCATGGTAGTGAATGACATGATCATTATTATTGGTATGAAAATATTGCCTTCAAAACTAGAAAGATTAAAAAATATTAAGGAATTAAAAAGTAAGAGAACTATAAAACTTAAAATAAGAGAGCTTGTTATATTAGAATCTTCAGAATTAGATCTAGCAATATCGTCGTCTTTAAGCGCAAGCTCTCTTGTAAGATAATCAGCAGTACCTAAATTAGAAAGATTTAAAGATCTCTGAACTATAACTGCCTGTTGCCAGAAGCCCCAAAGAGAAGGGCCTAATTTAGCAGCAGCAATATAGTTTAAAAGGAAAGAAAAAAATGAGGCAGTCGTGTGCCCCCCTAAAATTCTTATATATCCATCAAAAATTTTATTATTCTTTAATTGAAAAAAATTTTTAACTCTTTGTAAATTCATTATCAACTTATTCTTTAAATTGAAACTAACTCTTTAATTCTATCAATAGCTATTTCAAAAGAACCTTCCCTTGTCCAATCTAGGGAATGTGTCATTATTTCATTGAATTTACCATCTATCCAATAAGCATCTATCTCTTCCTTGCTCGTAGCTGTACTTGTAGGTCCATATTCAATATTCGGCATCCAGCTCTTTTCTTCTTCTTTTGGTAATATAGATAGGGTTGGTTTTCCAAGTAAGGCTGCTTCAAGAAGTAGCATAGATGTCATTCCTACCACAACATCCGAATACATGCATAAATCATATGCATCTTCATAAATACTAATTTGATTGAACTTTTTCGAGACAGGTATGAAATCCTCTATGTCGCTATTTGGATGTACTCTTAAAACTGTATGTGCTTTGGTCTTCGTTCTTGCAAGAGAATCAAGTAACTCTTCCATAATAATAATAGACCTAAAGTCGGAATTAGTTGTTCCATGAAGCTTATAATTTTTATCCTTTCTTGAAGTCTCTATATTTAACCTATCCCAGCCCTCACTAACAAAGGTAATAGTTAAATCTCCCTCCTCAACATTTTGAAAAAAAGATTCTTTTGTTTTAACTTCGTATTTAAAGGAATCTTTCCAATCAAAAACTTTCTTGTATAGAGGATTTCCTATCAAAGTTAAGATCTCCGTAATTACTCCAATTTCTTCAAATTCTTTAAAAGTCTTTATATCAGGGACGAATATCTCATCAGGAAGATAAAACAATGAATCTTTAGTTTTCCCCTTAAACCTATTGGAAGCGTTATACCAAGAGTCAACCAGTCCAATAGTATAGATACCTAAATTCCTAGCCTCAGAAATCATATCTAAACCAAGACTTTCTCTATTTTCAGAAGTTCCAATCAATAGAAGCTTCGGGTTTTCTTTATTAAGAATTTCGTTAATACTTTCTTTATCAGTATCAATGATATGCGGCGAGCCGGAAAGACTTTCGGACGCTGCACCATCAAGGATAACTTTGTAGGTTATTTGTTGTTTATCTAAAGACTCTTTAATAATTTGAAATATATTTAATATTCCAGGGTCTTCTATATGAAATATGATGTCGATCATTCAAAGTTTTTTTAAGAATTTAAATTTAGAATCTCATATAACAAATTTTCAGTTTTAATTGCTGACTCTAACGGTGAAATCAATGGTTCATTGGTTTCTAGATGAAGAATTAAATTTCGATACAAAACATCCAAGGAATTTCCTATTTTGGTCTTGCCTATTTTCGGAGAAGACCAATCTATCTCTTTAAAGCCAAGACCAAATCTACTGTTCTGAGTAGTCCAATGTTGGAAATAAGAACCTTCTTGAGTAAATGCGATTCTGCCTTTATTGCCCCAGATATCTAAAGAATTTTCTCTGTAGTTCTCAAAGTTTAACGGAAAACCTGATACTAATATTCCATCTTGCATTTCCAAGACAAAAGATCGATTTTCATCTCCTTCTAAACTAGCTTTAGCTATAGTAGATGTCTGAGAAAATAAAACAGATTTAACTTCACCTAATAATATTCTAGTTAAGTCAATCATATGGCTTCCATTATTTCTAATGCCATTACCATAAATTATTTGAGCATTAATTGGTTCACCTATATAGCCTTCAAGACCTTTATTACTCAAAGATGATATAAATTCATCACCTCTTCGGAGAAAAGACACCTGTGCCTTAATTTTCCTACTTTTCAAGTATTCTCTTAAAGCTGTAACCTGATCAAAGGAATTAGAAAGTGGCTTCTCAAGAACTATACCTTTTACATTGGGGAAAAGTTCTAAGATAGAAATCTTATCAACTGAAGGAGGACAACTAAAAACTACAATCTCTACAGAATCTTTGTTGGGGACATCTTCGACTTCCGTAAAAGTATTCTTAATATCTAGCGATTCTTTTGCTTTTTCCAGTACAGAGGTTTCAGGATCTACTACAGAGTCCCAATTGAGTCTATTATTGAAACTTAAAGCTTGCGAATGGGATGCAAATTTTATCTCAGAGGAATATTCTTTATTCAGCGAATAGCTATAAGCCATTTGCCCGAAGCCTATCATTAAAACTCTATAAATCTTCACTATCTTGGGGCATTTTCAACACAATGCTTATTAATATCCAACAATTCTGGCTCTTTGTGTAGTAAATCTTTTATATCATATAAAGTAAAGGCGTCTCCATAAATGGGGTATAGCCTTTGATATACAGCATTTAAAAATTTAAGGTCTTCTTGATAATCCAACTGTAATCTCCATGCAGGAAATCTTATTTCTTCCGGCGCTACAAGGTCATGAATCTTATATTTATCTGGATTCTCATAAAAGAATAACGAAACATGTTCTCTAACGGCACTATCAGAAATATTTTTAGCTACCCATTCCAAATCTTTGCTTCTAAATACTTGTGCATAAGCACCCATTGGGTAACTTAAAATTGATCCACAATTCGTTACCACATCATAGTTATGCTTATTGAAGTTTTCTATAGCTTCATCAATAATCTCGTAATCTGTAAGAATACAGTCACCATTTATCTCTACAATAACGTCAGCATTAGCTTCTCGACTTGTATCAACAACTCGCTGAAGCACATCTTGCTCACTGCCTCTAAAGAAATTTATTTCTTGTCCTTCTAACCAAGCTACAAGCTTGTCATCTTTACTAGAATTTGTTGTCGCAACAATAATTTCATCAATCCTTTTAGATAATCTTAGACGGGCAATTAGCCGTTCCAAGGCTGGTTTTCCAAATATATCAGATAAAACTTTCCCGGGGAGCCGGGAAGAACCCATTCTAGCTTCTACAATAGCAACTACTTTAGGCATATTATCTGAACAAAATAAATTTAATCTTACTAAGATATTTGATCAAGGTTACTGAAAACTTTTTCATAACAATCAGCTACTTGATGAATTAAGTTGCCATCAAGTTGATGAGAACATATATGGAATTCAATTAAAGATTTATTGTGAAGTTCTTCAGTAGTCATGCAATCATTTTTACAATTATCATAAGATATATCAGATAAATTAAAAGGGTATCCACTTGTTCCGATTGCTCTTTTTTGCTCAAAGAGAGGTAAATTATATAAAGGTACTACATATCCATAAGAAGTTGGGCAACCCTCTGCTACAAGGGCTTCAGCTATCTTCTTGTTATCTAGGCCTGTCATTTTAGTATCTATTTTGGCTGACCAGACATAATAAACATGTCTACAACCTTCTCTAACTTTCGGTACAGTTAGACCTTCAATATTACTTAATCTATCACTCAATATATTAGCTAACTCTTCCCTTCTCGAGATTAAAGCTTCAGATTTTTTTATTTGAGATAAACCAATGGCGGCTCCTATCTCAGTCATTCTAAAATTAAAACCAATTAGATTCGTAATATCTTCAATACCTAGTTCAGTTGTTACATTTTCACCATGGTTTCTAATTAGCATTAACCTTTGAGCTAGATCGGAATCATTTGTTGTGCAAATACCTCCTTCTCCAGTATGTATATGTTTATGATAATTCAAACTTGCTACACCAATATGACCAATTGTTCCTGTTTGTTTTTGATTCTCATATGCTAAGGGTGCCTGCGCATTATCTTCAATCAGATATATTCCTTTCGAATCGGCAAGTTCTCTTAATTTATGTAACTCCGCAGGATGGCCAAACAAATTTACTGCAAGAATAGCCTTAGTTCTATCATTAATTTTTTCTTTGACAGATTCAATGTCTAAACAAAAAAAATCTTTTTCTATATCAGCAAAAACAGGGATGCCGCCATAAAAAATAGGAGCTACAGCAGTTGCAGACATTGTCCAAGGAGGAACTATCACCTCCTCTCCTGGAGAAAGCCCAATAGCACCCATTGCCGCAATTAGACCTGAAGTATTGGAATTAACGGAAACAGAATAACTAACTTCAAATTTTTTACTCCAACTAGCTTCAAACTCTTGAATAACAGGTCCTCCATAGAATTCATCGCACATTGCTCCGATAAATTCAGAAATCCTACCTGATTTCATTACTTCAGAAACTGCTAGTTGCTCTTCAGAACCAATACTACTATAAGGCTTAAGCGTCTCTTCTAGTATTGGTGTGCCGCCTAATAAGGCCAATTTTGTCATATCAATATTTTTAATGTTTGTTATAGCTATCTATTTAGCTAGTAAAAACCAAGATATATCATCTTGTGGTGACTTTTTATCTCTTCTATAAGCAAAGCCAAAGTCTATCAAAACTAAGTCTTCATATTTATTCATAATCTCACCAGCGAAATCTCTCTTGAACAATTTATCTTTTTCTCCACGATACTCTAATGAAACTGGACTAGGGTTGTAGTATTCCGCTAGTAATATATATTTTTTTGAAGAGTTATATATTGTCTCATAAAGACCGTCTAAAACAGTGGGGTCTTGGTGTATCAAGACGCCTTTAATAAGAGCTAAATCAAATTTCTCTTTCGGTACGAAATTTAAAATGGAGTCATTAATCATATTTGTTTTGGGAAGATTAACTTTCAAAACTTCTATAGCTTTCTTATTTATTTCTATTCCTGTAGATTCTATATTAGGAAATAGTTGGTGGAGAGCATAAAGGTTATTTCCAATGTTAGTCCCAAATTCTATAACAGAAGATAAATTGTCAACTCTTGAAAGAGCTTTTGAAAAGAACCAAAGGTTTGACGCCAACAATTCTTCAAGAGTATTTCTAGATATATACTCTTCACCAAATTTACCTGCCCAAAACTCTTCTTGCTCTGTATCAAACTTCCTAGTCATTTTGTCACATTATATTACATAAGGAGATTAAAATTTAAATTTCTAGTCTTGCTTAAATCTTAAAGATTTTTAAACTAGCAAGGTAAATAGTCATGAAAAAATCTAGACAGCTAAAAATTGCCACCATAATGAACCAAAATTCTTATGCTGGAAGAGAGTATTTATCTAGATTAAAGGAATTTAATATTGATGTAATTACTATTGGGGAACATCCTGAAAATGATAAAGACGAAGATGAAAGATGCGGACACTTATGGTCACCTCCAACTGAGAAAGAACTACAACAAACTTTTAATTTTTATAATTTTAATACACTAAGTTGTCTAGATCTTTTAGATTTCTTAACGTCTCAACGTTATGATCTTGGAATACAAGGCGGGACAGGGATATTAAAGAAAGATATTATTGAGACCTTTTCTTTAGGTATCTTAAACTTTCATCCTGGCGATCTGCCTGAGTATAGAGGTTGTAGTGCTCCTGAATGGCAATTATTTGAAGGAAAAAAAATTAGGTCAACAGCTCACCTTATAGATGAGGGTATAGATTCTGGAGATATTATTGCCAAAAAAACTCTTAATACTAACTTAAGTTCTTACAATGAATTCAGGGCCTCTATTTATCCTGAAACTGCCAAATTTGTAAAAATAATTATAAAAAAATTAATAGATTCTCCAGAAATCTTAAATCAAGCTTATAAACAAAATGAAGATAAAGCACATTATAGAGAGTACATAGGAAATCAAAAGATTATTCAAATAAAAGAAGGCTTAGGCAACTAGTTATTAATATTATTGCTTATCATTCCTAAGATTCTTAAAAAGAATCTCAGCCATGGACCAATCTTCCTCTTCATCAATATCGCACACTTCTATTCTTGATAGAACTATTGCTTTTGATCTGTTGCTAAAGATAGGTTTTAACTCTTTAAATGCTTCAGGTTTACCAAAATAAAATTGACCTGAATCATGGTAATACGCATCTAGATCTTGAGTTCTTTTATGGAAATTCTTTGAGTTAATTGGTTGTATTTTCTTTTTTTTATCAATACTAAAACCTCTTTCAGGAGGGTGTGCAAACCTTGCAACAGGAAATACATAATCTAAACTTGAATCTTCTTTTAGCTCAGTAAAAGCCTTTTTTAATGTTTTGGCCTGGATTAATGGAGAAGAGGCATACAAAAAACATACATATTTAACAATATTTTCTAAAATCGAAGCCTCATTTGCCATAACTTCGATAGAAGTTGTGTAATCATTCGAGAGCTCTGAACTTCTTAAATCATTTACTTCGGCTCCTAAACTAACAGAAATAGAAGCTATTTCTTTTGAATCAGTTGAAACAATTATTTCATCAAAGCAGTTTGATTCTCTAGCAGCCCTAATAGCCCAAGATATCATGGGCTCACCACAAAATTCCTTAATATTTTTATTAGGTATTCTTTTGCTACCACCTCTTGCTAGTATAAATGCTACTGTTTTCATCCAAACATTTTTACAGACTCAATTACATGTTCAATAACATAATTCTGATCTTTCTTTGTTAATGAAGGATAAAGAGGGATAGAGATAGCTTTACTATAATACTTTTCCGCATTAGGAAAATCTCCTTCTTTAAAACCAAGTTTTTTATAATATGGGTGGAAATGAATAGGTATGTAATGAACGTTTACTCCTATTTCTTTATTTCTAAGGTATTGGAAGACTTTTTTTCTATTATTTACTTGTATGATGAATAGGTGATACGAAGAAAAACTGTCTAAATTATTAAGTTGAAATTCTATCTCTTTAGTGTTGCCAAAAGATGATTTATAGATATTCGATAACTTGTTCCTTTTTACGTTCCAGGTCTTAACTTTTTTTAATTGACTAATGCCTAAAGCGGCAGATATATCTGTCATTCTGTAGTTGTAACCTAAGGACTGTTGTTCATAAATCCAAGGTTCAAATTCTTTATTTTGAAACTCAAGGTGGTCTCTTGTTATTCCATGAGCTCTATGCAGTAACGCTTTCTTAGCATAATTCTTATTATTAGTTAGAATCATACCGCCTTCTCCTGTTGTAAAGATCTTAACTGGGTGAAAGCTAAAAATTGTAATATCCGAATATTTTGAATCTCCAATAAGTGAACCCTTATATGATGAACCAACAGCATGAGAAGCATCTTCAATTATTTTAAAACCATAAACTTTAGATAGTTCTTTAATTTTTTCCATATCACATGGCATTCCTGCTAAATGGACAACTACTATAAGTGTAGGTAATTTTTTTAATTTCTTTGCTTCAATTAACTTGTCTTCTAGTGAATTGACGCAAATATTAAATGTTCCACTATCTATATCTACAAAATCTATGGAAGCGCCGCAATATAAAGCGCAATTTGCGCTAGCAACAAAAGAAATTGGACTTGTCCAGATTAAATCTCCTTCAGTTATCTCCATTGACAAACAAGCAACATGAAGTGCTGAAGTTGCACTATTAAATGACAGGCTATACTTAGAATTAAAATACTGCTTACAACTTAGCTCGAATTCTTCTACCTTTGGACCAGTAGTCAAGTATTCAGATTTTAGTACTTCTGTGACAGCTCTTATATCCTCTTTGGAAATATTCTGTTTACTGTAAGGAATCAATCTACTTATTAAAATCTTTAATTAACTCTTTAATCTGGGTAACAGTAAGAAAATCTACATTTGTGTCAGAAGAATAGGCGAATCCTGGCTTAACTAATTGGCAACCTTTCTTAGAAAGGTATTTCATTCTTACTAACTCATCTCCTTGCGGCAATATTGCATAATATTTACCTATCTCTATAGTGTTTTCGCTATCATTAACACTAATCATCTCTTCATGTACTTTTTCTCCCGGCCTTATACCTACTATTTCAATTTTACAATCTGGAGCTATTGCTTTTGCCATATCAGTAATCTTATAAGATGGAATCTTAGGTACAAAAATTTCTGAGCCTACTGCATTTTTTAAGGCCCAAATAACCATGTCTACTCCTTCATTTAAAGATATATTAAATCTCGTCATTTTTTTATCTGTTATTGTTATCGTTTTATTTTCTTTTTGCTTTAGAAAGGCTGGTAAAACAGAGCCTCTACTCCCTAGAACATTCCCATACCTTACTACAGAAAATTTTATTGGCTTATCTCCGGTAATGTTGTTCCCAGCAACAACTAATTTATCAGCGCAAAGTTTAGAAGCTCCATAGAGATTTGCAGGAGAAGATGCCTTATCAGTTGATAAAGCAACAAAATTCCTTACATTCGAATCTAAAGCTGCATCTACCATATTTTGAGTTCCCATAACGTTAGTTTTTATAAACTCAAAAGGATTATATTCAGCTGCAGGAACCTGTTTTAATGCAGCTGCATGAACAACTATATCTACCCCTTCTAATGCTCTTTTGACTCTAGATAAGTCTCTTATATCTCCTAATAAATACCTAATATTTTGATATTTACTAAATTCTGAAGACATTTCATATTGTTTCAATTCATCTCTTGAAAAAATAATTAATTTTTTAATCTTCGGATAACTTTTTAATACTCTCCTTGTAAAATGTTTTCCAAAAGATCCTGTTCCGCCTGTTATAAGAATGGTTTTGTTGTTAAGTGTCATCTTTCTTAAATTTAATTCATTAGTTAATAATTACTTATTATTTTCTTGGATTTCTTAATATCCACTCTCCATGATTATCTTTAACAAAGATTTCATGATTCACAAAAGTATCCATTATCTCTTTGTATTTTTCTTCAGTAATTTCTAGATATTCGCAAAATTCTTGTATAACTTTCTTATCGACTTGTCCGTCTCTGTGAATATGCCCTAAGGCTTCTTCTCTAGTTATTACCTTGTTTCTAATATCTATATTTAACTGATCTGTGACTCTACCATAACCATACTTTAAATATTTCTGTCTTTCTCTTATTTCAATAAAATACATATCTATGTTTTCATAGTTTAGGTAAGAACCAGTGGGCGGTTTATCAAAACCTTTCCATCCTAAATTACTTACTATCTCCAAGTGTTCTCTAGCATTCCATTTAAAAAAATGTCCATAAAAGGTTCCAAGTACGCCTTTTTCTTCAATAACTTCATCAGAAGGATAATAAAGCATACTTAAGTCGTCTTTAGATATCTCATCATCTAACATATCCTCTTCTCTAAAATTTCTCATTAAACCAAATTCCTGTCTCCAAGCTCTATCCATGATCATATTATCTCGACTCTTTTCTGGTCCTCCATATTCAAGTTGAGGATTTTCTCCAAAAATAACTAAAGGTATGTCCATCATTACTGCAAAATGATAAGGAACAGTGAATATACCTACATGATTGACCCAATAATGATCTCCTAAAAGTTCGAAAGCCTTCAATACTAGTTTTTTAACTACTAAAGGATTTAAGGTGAAATGTACATGATCTACCCCAATGGATCTTAATACTTCAAGACACCTTAAACCTTCAGGGGTCTGATCAAATTGATCGAAAGTAACAGCTAGAGGTCGCATATTATGAATTTCTTTCATAGCGTATACTTGCCAAGTGCTATCCTTGCCACCACTAACAGGAACTATACAGTTATAACCTTCAGGTTTCTTAACTCTCGCTTCTTCAAGTAATTCCTTGAAACTTTGCTCTCTTGAACCCCAATCTATAGCATCTTCAACAGCATGTTTTCTGTCTGCAGAATGACAAGCATCACAAATGCCATTTTGATCGAAATAAAGATCAGGTTTAGTTTCTGGAAAAAGACATCTTTGACAATAATTTATCATTTTAGTGTTCTCTTACGTTATAACCTTTCTTAAACATAGACTCTTTAATTGAGATTATACTTTCACCCACCCAATGAAAGATACTACCTGCTGCAATTGCATCTGCACCCTTATCTACCGCATTACAAAAATCTTCCAACTTTTGGCAACCTCCACATGCTATAACCGGCACCTCTACAGCGCTAGATATTTTCTCTATAAGGCCTAAGTCAAAACCATTCATTACCCCATCTCTATCTATAGAATTGATAAGAATTTCTCCTATCCCTAGTTCTTGCAGTAAAGACAATGATTGATGCAGAGTTTTAGAATCCCTTTTATTTAGACCTTCGTAATAAGTTATATATTCTTTTCCTTCTAGAGATACATCAAGAGAGAGACACACAGCTTGAGAGCCAAAGGTTTGTACTATTTTTCTTACTTCAGCTGGGTTTTCATGGAATAAACTATTTACAGTTATTTTGTCTGCACCGTTCTGAAATAATTTTTCAGCATTTTCTAATGATTTTACGCCCCCACCAATCGTAAGTGGCATAAAAGCATTTCTAGAAAGTCTTCGAATTAACTCATAGTTGATACCTTTATGATACGCATCTATATCAAGCATTATGAGTTCGTCGGCTTTCCTACTAGAAAAAACTTTAACCGCAGTTATAGCATCTCCTATCATTCTGTGTTCTTTAAAACCAACTGATTTAACAATTGTATTACCTCTAATTAGCAAAACCGGGATAATCCTTAATTTAAGCATAATTTATAAATTGGCAAAATTTCTTAAAATCTTTAAGCCTGCATCCTGGCTTTTTTCAGGATGAAATTGAGTAGCGTATATATTTTTAGATTGGACAATTGAAGGGAACTCTAAATTTTCGTGAATAGTACTACAACAATTAATAGAAGTTTTGCAATCAACATAATATGAGTGGATAAAATAAAAGGAATCAGTTGCATTATTTTGGCTCAAAATATCAATGTCTTCATTTTTATAAGACAAATCATTCCATCCAATATGAGGAACTTTTTTTATTGTATCTGGGAATTTAACTACATTCCCATCTATCAAACTTAAGCCTGGCAAATCTCCTTCTTCGCTAGAAGAAAATAGAAGCTGCATTCCCAAGCAAATGCCAAGTAAATTTGTTCCTTCAGATACCTTTTTTTGTATAAATAGATCTAAATCAAGTTTTTTTAAATTATTCATTCCAGCATCAAAAGCTCCAACTCCAGGAAGAATTAATTTAGAGCACTTGTCTAACTCTTCAATATTAGAGGAAGTTATATAAGTTACATCAAGATGAGATAAAGCATTCTCTAAGGAGAAGAGATTACATATCCCAGAATTTATTATGCCAATATTCATTGTAAATAATTTTCATCTTATGGTGCCCGGGGCCGGACTCGAACCGGCACGAAGTTTCCTTCGAGG
>CETH01011037.1_pt1 | contig 21124 bp, 22 predicted proteins | sample 361461 | NCBI WGS metagenome assembly CETH01 (sample SAMEA2622695, study PRJEB7988) | marine metagenome | isolation source: saline water (ENVO:00002010), including
GCTGAGCTACCAGGTCTTTTTCAAACGCTTGCAAATATAGGGCCGTAAAGATATAAATCAAAGATTATTTCTTATAAATTTGTTAATTATGTCATCGTCAATAGTACTATTGGGCTACATGGGATGTGGCAAGACAAAAGTTGGTAAAAAACTTTCTAAACATATTGGTTCAAAATTTATTGATTTAGATGCTGAAATTGAATTATTTTACTCAAAATCCATTTCCCAAATTTTTGACAAGTTTGGTGAAATTGAATTTAGAAAAATTGAAAGAAAGATGTTAATGAGCATTTTAAATAAAAATGAATTTTGTGTTTTATCACTAGGAGGGGGAACACCATGTTACTTTGATAACATGGAATTTATTAATAAAAAAACCAGTCTTACTTTCTTCCTTAATTTAGATTCAAAAGTTCTAGCAACACGATTATTTTCTAGAAAATCAAAAAGACCTTTATTAAGATCAATTAAAGATCAAAATGAGATGTTGAGCTTTGTTAATAAACATTTATTTGAAAGAAATACTTTTTATTCAAAAGCTAATTACACGATTAAAACATCGAAGCGCGACGTTTCAAAAACTTGTGAAGAAATTCTAAAGATATTAAAAAAGGATAGCTGTTAATTTTTTTTTATCGCTCAGTAGCTTAACATTCGCATCTAAATTTGTTGATAGAGAAATTCCTTTATAATCAACTTTTATAGGAAATTGTTTGTGATTTCTATCAATTAGAACAAGTGTTTTTATGCTATCATAGTTGTGGCTCAATAGAAAAGAAATTGAATATGCCAGTGTTTTACCAGTATTTAACACATCATCTATGAGAAAAACTTTTTTAATTTTTTTATCAGACTTTAGATCTGAATGTATTGATCCTTTGGGGTTATTTTTATCAAGCTCTAAAAAACTTAAATTAACTTTTTTTTTCGAGATTGATTTTATTTGTTTTTTAACAATTTTTGCAATTTCATAACCTTTAGTTTTTACACCAATAATGAATAACTCATCTCCATCCATTGAGTTTTCAAGTATTTGAAATGCAAATCTATTACAGATTCTTTGTATTTGATTATGGTTTAGAACCTCTGTTTTCATATTAATAACTAGCTAAAAAATGCATTACAAAAATATTAAGAAAATTGTATCTTGCCGTTGTTTTTAAATAATATGTCAAAAAAAAGCTATTTACTGATAATTTTACTTTGTATTAATATCTCTTTTCTGTCATCATGTAAAAAAGATGATTCGTCCGATGAAGATGCAGTCCCAAAAAGAGACTTAGCTGAACAATACATTGCAGAAAACGATTCAATTATTGAGTTTATGCAAACTCACTTCTATAACTACACAGATTTTGAGAATATTGGTAGTAATCAAAATCCAGAGCTAATAATTGATACGATTGCAGGTGATAACGCTAATAAAACATCGATTTATGACCAAGTTAAATCAATTGAAATTGAGGTTAAAGACGACGATGATAATATAGTTGTTCATAAGTTATATTATGAAGTTCTCAGAGAGGGTTCAGGTGATAATCCTACCGTTGCCGACTCAGTTTTTGTTACATACAAGGGTCTTTTGTTTGATAATACGGTCTTTGATCAAAGGAAATCACCTGTTTGGCTTGAGGCGAAAAATGTTGTTCGTGGTTTTCAAGAATTTTTACCAAAAATAAAAAGAGGTTCAATTAATGTAAATCCCAATGGTACATTTGATTTTGACAACTTTGGAATTGCATTTGCAATATTCCCATCAGGCCTAGGTTATTTCAGTAATGGAACAGGAAATATTAGACCTTATTCACCGTTAATTTTTCAAGTCAACTTATTAACTCTTAATAGAACTGACCATGATAATGATACAGTTTTAACAATTTTTGAAGATTTAGATGGTGATCATAATTTTGATAATGATGATACTGATAGCGATGGATTCCCAAACTACGTTGATTCTGATGATGATGGAGATGGGGTATTGACCAAGGATGAGTATGATGTCGATGGAGATGGAGTTGCAGATGATTCTGATGGAGATGGAACACCAGATTATTTGGATAACGATTAAAATCGATATCCCAAAGATACAACTGTTAACATTCCGTCAGATTTAACAATTTGATTAACGTTGTCAATGATTTTTTCAACAATTTTAATTTCCTTTTCATCAAATCCCCTCTCAAACCTAATATCAACAATGATTTTTTTAAATTGAAGCGATAGACCATAATTGAGATATATTTTAGATTTTTCATAAAGATTATCAATAGATATCTCTTGATTGTTTTGTTCAAAAAATATTTTACTATTCAAACTAAAATTTGGACCAGCAAACAAGCTAGCCCAATCAAATAAATCTATACCAATTAAAACGGGGACATTTACTCTTTTAAGTTGGTATTTATCAACTATATATTGTTCATGGTCTAGGGGAAAGGTTAAATCATATTTTCTTTTAATTGATGAGTAATAAATTTCAGGTTGAATGAAAAGAGATTTAAATAGGTCTAATTTTGTATATATGCCAATGTGAAATCCATTATTTGTTTCAAATAGATTATGTGATCTGTTCTCTGATTCAAAGAAATAGCTTTCATTTTCACCAGAATTAAAGCTAAGACCTCCCTTAACACCAAGTTCGAATTGGGAGTTTAACTTGACGAAATTAAAAACACAAATAATAAAAAATAGAATTCTTATTTTCTTGAAATGGCAATTTTGCATTTTTCGTAAATATTATCACAAGACAATCCATATTTTTTCATTAAATCTGAAGGCGTGCCAGACTCTCCAAATGAGTCATTTACACCAACAAATTCCATGGGAGCTAATTTCTCTTGAACTAGAATTCTTGAAATTGATTCGCCTAATCCTCCAATAATGTTATGCTCCTCGGCAGAAACAATACATTTAGTTTTACTAACAGATTTTAAAATTAATTCACTATCTAGTGGTTTTATGCTGTGAATATTAATTAATTCAGCAAAAATACCCTCAGATCTCAACTTTGTGACACACTCTATTGCCTCCCAAACTAAGTGACCAGTTGCAACAATTGTTACATCTTTACCTTCAATTAGTCTAATTCCTTTACCAATTTTGAATTTTTGATTTATGGGCGTGAAGTTTGGAACCTTTGGTCTGCCAAACCTTAAATATACTGGTCCCTTATGTTCAGCTATAGCGAGAGTAGCAGCTTTAGTTTGATTGTAGTCGCATGTATTTATAACTGTCATTCCAGGCAACATCTTCATTAAACCAATATCCTCTAAAATTTGATGAGTAGCTCCATCTTCCCCAAGAGTTATACCAGCATGCGATGCACATATTTTAACATTTTTACCTGAGTATGCAATACTTTGACGAATTTGATCGTAAACTCTTCCTGTTGAAAAATTTGCGAAGGTTCCAGTGAAGGGTATCTTACCACCAATAGTCATTCCAGCAGCAATACCCATCATATTTGCCTCAGCAATTCCAACCTGGAAGAATCTATCAGGGAATTCATTCTTAAATTCGTTCATTTTTAGTGAACCTGTTAAATCCGCACACAGTGCTAAGACATTTTCATTGGTACGTCCTAATTCGAGTAAACCTGCTCCAAAACCGGACCTGGTATCTTGACTACCCTGATTCGTAAAAGTATTCATATTAGTAATCTTTTAGTGTTTCTGGATTCTGGCTCAAAGCTAATTCTAATTGTTCATCGTTTGGAGCAACACCATGCCACTTGTGAGTTCCCATCATAAAATCTACACCATTACCCATTTCAGTATTCATAATAATTACTATTGGTTTTTCATTAAAACATAATTTTTTGGCTTTGTGTAAAATTTCTCTTACTTCATCAATATCATTACCGTTAATAATATTTAGAACTGTCCATCCAAATGCAAGGAATTTTGATCCAATATCACCCATGTCTAGCACATCTTTGACATTGCCATCAATTTGTTTTTCGTTATTATCAATTGTACAAATAAGATTGTCAATTTTATTTGCTGCAGCATACATAATACCTTCCCAGTTTTGACCTTCCTGTAACTCACCGTCACCATGTAAACTGTAAATAATTGTATTTTCTTTGTTTAGTTTTTTAGTGATTGCTGCACCTATAGCTACTGAAAATCCTTGACCTAATGATCCACTGGCAATCCTAACGCCTGGTAAACCTTCGTGAGTAGTTGGGTGACCTTGTAACCTAGAATCAATTTTTCTGAAAGTACTTAGCTCTGAAACTGGAAAATACCCAAATCTCGCTAGAACACTATAAAAAACTGGTGAAATATGACCGTTTGAAAGAAAAAAAAGGTCCTCATTTTTTCCATCCATTGTGAAATCTTTTTTTATTTTAATAATTTCAAAGAAAAGAACAACCATAAATTCAGCACAACCAAGTGACCCTCCGGGATGACCTGAATTGACAGCGTGAACCATTCTGAGGATATCTCTTCTTACTTGAACTACAATTTCTGGTGTACCACTCACTCAATCAAAATTATAATTTATTAAACATTAAAATTCCTAATAATTCTAAACTTATTAACTATTCATTATAATTAATCAACAAGAAACCATTTTCTAAAATTTTTATAAATTATATTTGGTTTATATGAATTTTAAAATTCATAAACAGGATTTAAATTCTTCTGCTAGAACCGGTACAGTTACAACTGATCATGGTCTCTTTGAAACGCCAATTTTTATGCCGGTAGCAACTTCAGCAGCGATAAAAGGTGTTCACGCTAAAGATCTTCTAGAAAATGTATCTCCAGGTGTATTACTATCAAACACTTATCATCTTTATTTAAGACCTGGTCAAAAAATTATTAAAAATGCAGGAGGTATTCATAAATTCATGAGTTGGAAAAAAAATATTTTAACTGATAGTGGTGGTTATCAAGTTTATTCTTTGTCAGCAAACAGAAAAATTAATCCAGAGGGTGTTAAATTTAAATCTCACATAGATGGGTCTTATCATTTTTTTACACCAGAAAATGTCATAGATATTCAAAGGAATATTGGAGCAGATATAATAATGGCATTTGATGAATGTCCACCGTATCCATGTGAAAAAAATTATGCTAGAAAGTCTATGGAACTAACTCATAATTGGCTGACAAGGTGTGTAAATCGATTCGATGTCACTAAATCAATCTATGATCACAATCAATTTCTATTTCCAATTGTACAAGGAAGTGTGTATTCTGATTTAAGAAAGGAATCTGCGGAAATAATAGTGGATCATGATCTTCCTGGAAATGCGATTGGAGGTTTATCAGTGGGTGAACCACATGAATTAATGTATGAGATGTGTGAGCAGGTTTGTAATATTCTTCCCAAAGAAAAACCAAGATACCTGATGGGAGTTGGAACACCTGTTAACATACTTGAAAATATAGCATTGGGTATTGATATGTTTGATTGTGTTATGCCTACCAGAAATGCTAGAAATGGGATGTTATTTACAAAAAATGGCACAATTAATATAAAAAATAAAAAATGGGAGAATGATAATTCTGAAATCGATCCTGATGGTGTCACATTTGTAGATAAACTTTATACAAAATCATATCTTAGACACTTGTTTTCAATAAATGAGTTTTTGGGTAAACAAATTGCAACAATTCATAATTTGGGTTTCTACAGCTGGTTGATAGAGGAATCTAAAGCTGCAATAAATGAGAGTAGATTTAAGGATTGGAAAAATGATATGGTCAAAAAACTTGATAATAAACTTTGATGAAAATTCTTGACATATATATAATCAAAAAATTCTTATCCACATTTTTACTAATGTTCTTATTATTTATCCCAATAGGCATTTTAGTTGACGTTTCTGAAAAGATTGATAAATTCAAAGAACATGATCTCTCTTTTAATCAAGTTTTACAATATTATTCTGATTTTGTCTGGTATTACGGTTATTTTTTATTTCCAATATTTGTTTTTTTATCTGTAATATGGTTTACATCTAAATTGTCATCCAATTCTGAAGTTACAGCAATTCTAAGTTCCGGAATATCATTCAATAGGTTTTTAAAACCATATATTTTTTCAGCCTCGTTAATTTTTTTGATATCAGTATTTTCAGGACTATTTATCGTTCCTGAGAAAAACAGAAGCTTTAATGAATTCCAGTATAAGTACTTGAGTAAAAATAAAAAAGACCGGAATTTATCTAACTTATACAAGCAGATTTCAGATAATCAGTATATATATGTAAGCTCATATAATCCAACACGAAATCAAGCCTACAATTTTTCTCATGAATTATTTGATGAAAATAAATTAGCTGAGAAAATAACAGCAAGGAACATAAGATGGGTTGAGGAAGATAGTATTTATAGGCTTACTGATTTTTTCAAAAGATCCTATATAAATGACAAAGAAATTATTGAATCTAGAAGAATTTACGATACCATATTCAATTTTAATATTGATGACTTATCATCCTTAAAATATCAAGCTAAAGCCCTAAATTTTTTTGAATTAAACAAATTTATTGAACAAGAAAGATTAAGTGGATCTCCACTGCTGAATGACCATCTTCTAGAGAGAAATAGAAGATTTAGCATACCTTTTTCTGTTTTAATTTTAACACTACTTGCAGTTTCCGTTTCCTCATTTAAAAGAAGAGGAGGTATTGGTTTAAACTTAGCTTTTGGTATTGCTCTAGCATTTGTATTCATATTTTTTGATAAATTTTTTTCTGTTTTAGTTGTAAAATCTGATATGAATGCGACCCTTGGTGCATGGGCACCTAATTTTGTTTTTTTACTGATCACATTACAAATAATGAAAATTGCAAGAAAATAAAATTATGTATCTATTAAATGTATATTTGATTAGAAATTATGGAGTACTTAGATTTTGAACTTCCACTAAAAGACTTAAAAGATCAACTTGATAAGTGTAATGTGATTGGAGATGAAAGTAAAGTTGATGTAAGAGACACATCAAAAAAATTAAAGGAAAAAATTGAAGCCAAAAAAAAAGAGATATATTCGAATATAACCCCATGGCAAAGAGTTCAACTTTCAAGACACCCATCACGACCATATACCTTAGACTATGTTAATGCATTAACTGAAAATAATTTTTTAGAACTACATGGTGATCGAAACATTTCTGATGATAAGGCCATGATTGGTGGATTAGGCAAGATTGATAATCAAACATTCATGTTTATAGGTCAGCAAAAAGGAAATAATATTAAAACCAGACAATTTAGGAATTTTGGTATGGCCAATCCAGAGGGTTATAGAAAGGCATTAAGATTAATGAGGCTAGCAGAAAAATTTAAAATTCCAGTTGTTACTTTGGTAGATACACCTGGTGCTTACCCTGGCATTGAGGCAGAGGAAAGGGGTCAGGCTGAAGCAATCGCAAGAAATTTATATGAAATGTTTAATTTGAAAACTCAGATAATAGTTATAGTTATTGGTGAAGGTGCCTCAGGAGGAGCTTTGGGTATCGGAATAGGTGATAAGATAATGATGCTAGAAAATACATGGTATTCTGTTATATCACCTGAATCATGCTCTTCAATATTGTGGAGAAGCTGGGATTATAAGGAAGAAGCTGCTAATGTTTTAAAATTAACTCCAAAAGATATGAAAGAGAATAAGCTAATCGATAAAATTATTAAAGAACCTTTAGGTGGAGCCCATCAAAATAGAGAAAAGATTTACTCATCAGTGAAAAAAGAAATTATCTCTGCATTTCAAGATTTAAAAAAGAAAAAAATTAAAGATTTATTAGACGATAGACTACAAAGATTCACAACAATGGGTGTTTTTAAAGAATTATAATAGCTATTAACAAATTTTGATACTTATTAACATTTTTCTGTTCGTTTAATTTTTTACAATAATTGTTAATTAGTTTTTGATTTCATTAAGTTAGTTAAGTGAAAAGGGTTGAAAGTTTAAAATCATCGTCTATTTCGGGAAATCCATCTGTTTTCCCAATTCAAAAAGGTAAAATACCTCCTCAGGCAGTTGATCTCGAAGAAGTTGTTTTAGGTGCGATGATGATTGATAAAAAAGGGGTTGATGAAGTTATTGATATATTACAGCCTGATGCTTTTTACAAAGAAAGTCACAAAACAATTTTTAACTCAATTATAAATTTATTTGATAAACAAGAACCTATCGATATTAAAACAGTATCACATCAATTAAAAAGAGAAGGAAAATTAAATTTAGTTGGCGGAGATTACTATCTCGTAGAGTTAACACAAAAGGTATCTTCTTCAGCACACATCGAATTTCACTCTAGAATTATATTACAGAAATTTATACAAAGAAGACTCATTCAGATCTCGAACGAAATTATCGAAAACTCATATGATGAAACATCTGATGTTTTTGACCTGTTAGATGATGCTGAATCCAAAATTTATGATATATCTCAAGGAAACCTTAAAAAAAACACCCAAACAGCAGAAGATCTTGTGATACAAGCAAAACAAAAAATTGAGGAGATCTCAAAAAAAGAAGGTCTAAGTGGAATAGCATCAGGGTTTTTTGAAATTGATAAGTTAACATCTGGTTGGCAACCTAGTGATTTAATTATTATTGCAGCCAGACCAGGTATGGGAAAGACCGCTTTTACTTTGTCGATGGCTAGAAATATGGCTGTTGAAAATAATATTCCAGTAGCATTCTTTTCTTTAGAAATGTCATCAATACAATTGATAACAAGACTAATTTCCTCTGAAACAGGTTTAAACTCAGAAAAACTCAGAACTGGTAAACTGGAGAAATTCGAATGGGAACAATTAAATGTTAAAGTGTCTAACTTGGAAAATGCTCCTTTGTACATTGACGATACTCCCTCACTTTCAATCTTTGAGCTTAGAGCCAAGGCTCGACGTCTTTCGTCTCAATATGGAATAAAATTAATTGTCTTAGATTATCTACAATTAATGACATTAGGTGCAAGTCAAAAAAGTGGTAATCGTGAGCAAGAAATCTCAACAATTTCTAGAAACTTAAAGGCTTTGGCAAAAGAATTGGATATTCCAATTATTGCTTTATCCCAACTTTCAAGAGCTGTTGAGTTAAGGGGAGGTGTAAAAAGACCTATTTTATCTGATTTGAGAGAATCTGGAGCAATTGAGCAAGATGCTGATATAGTATCATTTCTCTATAGACCAGAATATTATAAAATGGATGAATGGGATGATGAGGACCATTCCTCAGCATTAGGTCAAGCTGAATTTATTGTTGCTAAACACAGAAACGGTGGTTTAAACTCTATTAAACTCAAGTTTATAAGTTCATTAGGTAAATTTGAAAACTTAAGTTCTTATGATAATCCTTTTGAATATGAATCCAAACTAAATCAAGATCCTAAAATTAATCCTGACCAGGCATTCGAGAGCGGTAGCTATAGGTCTAGTGATGATGATGATCCTTTCTAGTCTTTTAAGTTTTCAACTATTTCGGAAAACTTTTTTGAATCATTCATAGCTAAGTCAGCTAAAACCTTTCTATTTATTTCAATACCTTTTACTTTTAATTTGTTTATGAGTTCTGAGTATGAAAGTCCATGTTGTCGAGCTGCTGCGTTTATACGAGTGATCCATAAAGATCTGAAGACTCTTTTTTTGGTTTTTCTATCTCTGTAAGCGTAAGTTAATCCCTTTTCAACAGCATTTTTAGCTACTGTGTAAACATTTTTTCTTCTTCCGAAATATCCTTTAGCTTTTTTTAGAATTTTTTTTCTTCTTTTTCTCGAAGCTACTGAGTTTGATGATCTTGGCATTTTTATTATAATTTTGGCTTGGGTGCTTTTTCAAAACTTTAAAACCCTTTACCGGTTATACAAATTACTTAAGTCTCAATTGTTTTTTGATACTTCCCAAATCACTATCGCTAACAAGAGATGAGTGAGTAAGTTTCAGTTTCCTTTTTTTTGATTTTTTGGTTAAGATATGATTTTTAAAGGCGTGTTTCCTTTTTATTTTACCTGTTCCAGTAACCTTAAATCTTTTTTTTGCACTAGATTTAGTTTTTTGTTTACTCATTTTATTTCTTTTTAGCCTTTTTTGGGCTCACAAACATAATCATTTTTTTGCCTTCTAACACAGGTAATTGCTCAACTTTTCCATATTCTTCCAATTCTTGAGCTAATTTTAGAAGTAGAATTTGCCCTTGTTCTTTGAAAATTATAGATCTTCCCTTAAAAAAAACAAATGCTTTTAATTTAGCTCCTTCTTCAAGAAACTTGATAGCATGTTTCTTCTTAAACTCATAATCATGAATGTCTGTTTGAGGACCAAATCTTATTTCTTTTACAACAACTTTTTGTGTTTTAGCTTTAAGATATTTCTCCCTCTTTTTTTGATCATACAAGAATTTCTTGTAGTCTAAGGCCTTACACACTGGCGGATTTGCCTTGGGAGAAATTTCAACTAGATCTGTTTCAAGATTTTTTGCTATGTCTAGTGCTTTTTGTATTGGGTAAATACCTATTTCTACATTGTCACCAACAAGTCTTACCTCATGAGCTTTTATAAACTCATTTATATTGTGAGGGTTTTTCTTAATTATTCTCCCTGGTCTTCTACCTCTTTTTCTCCTAATTGCTGCTATGGTTTTTAATTTTAGTTATTGATTAAAGAATTTTTTTCTTCTCTTTTTATAAAGTTAATCAATTCGTTTATATTCATTTCTCCAATTTCATTTCCGCCTAGTGCTCGAATTGACACACTGTTATTAGATACCTCTTTATCACCTATTATAGCCATGTAAGGTACTTTGTTTTGTTCACTTTCACGTATCTTTTTTCCAACAGTTTCATTTCTGTCATCAATGGATGCACGAATTTCAGCTTTTTCTAGTAAAGTAGAAACTTTTTTAGCAAATTTTTCATGTTTTTCACCAACACTTATTAAGACTATTTGATTTGAGGTCAACCACATTGGAAAAATCCCCCCTGTATGTTCTATTAATATAGCTACAAACCTTTCAAGACTCCCAAAAGGTGCCCTGTGAATCATTACTGGCCTTTCATCTTTATTATTTTTATTTTTAAAAGTTAAATCAAATCTTTTGGGTAAATTATAGTCGACTTGTATAGTTCCAAGTTGCCATTTCCTGTTCAAAGCATCTTTAACCATAAAATCTAACTTGGGTCCATAGAAAGCTGCCTCTCCATACTCAATTGTATAATTTAATTTTTTTCCAGTTGTAGCCTTTATTATTGCATTTTCAGCAAGATCCCATAACTCCGCACTACCTATATATTTTTCATCATTTTCTTTATCCTTTAATGATATTTGTACTTCATAATTATCAAAGCCTAAAGTTTTAAAAACGTAAAGTACTAAATCTATTACCTTTTCAAATTCATCAACTAATTGGTCTTGCGCACAAAAAATGTGTGCATCATCTTGAGTGAAACCTCTAACTCTGGTCAAACCATGTAATTCACCACTTTGTTCATATCTGTAGACAGTTCCAAACTCAGCATATCTTTTTGGTAGATCTCGATAGCTCCATTGTTCCGATTTATATATTTCACAATGATGTGGGCAGTTCATAGGTTTTAGTAAAAACTCTTCATCAGAGCTTGGAGATTTTATTGGCATGAAACTACTTTCACCATATTTCTGAAAATGTCCTGAAATTTCATAGAGTTTTTTATTACCTATATGTGGACTAACAACCATTTCATAACCTGCAGCTTTTTGCGCCTTAGTTAGAAAATCCTCCAATCTTTTTCTCAATTCAGCACCTTTAGGTAGCCAGAGTGGAAGACCTAGTCCTACATCTTTTGAGAAAGTAAAAAGCTTGAGTTTTTTTCCTAATATTCTATGGTCTCTCTTTTTGGCTTCTTCAACTAGTTCTAGATATTCATTCAGTAGTTTCTGCTTGGGAAACGATATGCCATAAACTCTTGTTAGTTGTTTTTTATTTTCATCACCTCTCCAATATGCTCCTGCTACATTTAGAAGTTTGACCGCCTTGATGTGTCCAGTAGATGGAATATGTCCACCCCGACATAAATCAGAAAAATTAGCGTGATCACAAAAGGTAATTTTTTCATCATCCAAGCCTTCAATTAATTCAACTTTATATTCATTATTATTTTTTTTGTAAAATTTCAAAGCATCGTCCTTTGATGATTCCCTCATTATGAATTTATAATCTTTTCTAGCCTCCTCAATCATTATTTTCTCAATTTTTTCGAAGTCTTTCTCAGAGAGGTTTTGATTACCCAAATCTAAATCATAGTAAAAGCCATTTTCTATTGATGGGCCAATGGTTAGTTTACATTTTGGATATAAATCTTTTACTACCTGTGCAAATAAATGTGCAGACGAGTGCCAAAAAGCACTCTTTCCTTTAGCATCTTCCCAAAAGTGGAATTCTATCTTTCCATTTTCATTTAATTGTGTGGAGGATTCAATTTGATTACCATTAAAAGTAGCAGATAAAAGCTTTCTAGCTAATGAATTGCTAATTTTTTCTGCAACTTCAAGGGCTGTTATTCCTCGCTTAAATTCTTTGTTAGCACCATCTGGAAATGTAATTTTTACCATCAATATTATTCTTTGTCAAAAATATGGTTTATAATAGACTTTATGCCTGAAAATAAGGTAATTAGTGATGAAATACATAAAATTAGTCCAATAGTTAAAACATAATAATAAAACTCATGTCCAATATTGCTAAATGCTTGGTATAGAAATACAGGACCTGTAAACATTAAAAAAAGTGTCACAGCTAGTTTTTTAAATCCAGACGTTAAATTATTTTTTTTCATTTGAAAATAAAAGACTTTTAAACATTAAACTAATTCCAAAAATTATAAATGGTATACTTAACCACTGGCCAGTTGATAAAATACCTAATTGATCTTCGAGACCTCCTTGACTTTCTTTTACATATTCAACAATAAATCTCACCATAAATAAGAACATTAGGAAAAAACCAAAGAGGAATCCCTTTTTAAATTTCAATTTTGTTTTGTTATAAATTAAAAGCAGAATAAAAAAAAGTGTTATATAGCCAAATGCTTCATAAAGCTGGGCTGGATGCCTAGGTAAAACTTCTGCTCTGTTAAGAAATACAACTCCATAATCAGAGTTTGTAAAAACTCCAACTATTTCGGAATTAAAAAAATTCCCTATTCTTACTAATGTACCACCTAAAGCAACAGCAATTACTAGTCTATCAAAAATCCAAAGTACTGAATCGTATTTGTATTTAATTTTATATAAAATAATTGAAATAATAATTCCAATTGTCGCTCCATGGCTAGATAAACCTCTGAACCCAATGAATTCCCAATCGAAACCATTAATTTTGAAAGGAAGAAATATTTCTAATAAATTATCTTTAAAGTAATCCCAATTATAAAAAAATACTTCACCTAATCTGGCTCCAATAATTGTCCCAAGAACCATATGGACCAGGAACGGGTCTAATAACTCAACGTTTTTATTTTCCTTTATATAAATTTTCTTCAATAAATAATATCCAAAAACAAATGCTAATAGAAACATTAAGCTATACCAATAAACAGTTACTGGTCCAAGACTTATAAATTTCTCATTTAAATCATGTTCGAATATTAAATCATTCATTTTATATTTTTTTCAAATATATTAATATTGTTATGGAATAGGATCATACCCACTTTTTCCCCAGGGGTGACAGCTAATTATTCTTTTAAAAGAAAAATAAAAACCATAAAAAAGTCCATGTTTTATAAAACATTGTTTTGAATATTCAGAACATGAAGGATTAAATCTACAATTGTGTCCAATTATGGGAGAGATTATGAGTTGGTAAAATTTAATTAGGAGAATTATTGGAAAGATTAGAATTTTTTTCATTTAGTATCTTCAATATTAATCCCGAGAATATTTAGTCGAGTTCTTATAAAATCAGATAGCTCATAGTTTTTTTTATCTCTTTCAATCGATCTGACTTCTTTCAATAATTCAATTAGCTCATCATCTAAGTGTCTGACATTTTCAGAATCATTTAAAACTAAACCTAGAATGTCGATCATAAAAATCTCAAGATAACTTTTAATTTTATTTCGAGATGGTTCATCTATTTTGAGTTTTTCGTTTTTCACCTCATTGATAAATTTTACTATGTCAAAAATATTTGCGATGAGTTTTGGTGTATTAATATCATCATTTAAATTTTTATAGCATTTTTCAATCCATTTGTCGACGTCATAGTCAGATTTTTGTGATACGTTTAAACTATCAATTATTTGGTAAGCTTTTTGGATTTTACCATATCCTTTTTCTGAACCAATTAAAGCATGATTAGAAATATCTAACTGACTTCTGTAATGTGCTTGATACATGAAAAATTTAACTACGTTTGGACTAAATGATTTTTCAAACAAATTGTTGTTTCCATTAAAAATTTCATCTGGAAGAATAAAGTTTTCTGTTGATTTCGACATTTTTTTACCATTCAGTGTAAGCATATTTGAGTGAAGCCAATAATTTGCAGGATTTTTATTATTTGTTGATTCACACTGAGCTATTTCACAATCGTGGTGAGGAAACTTCAAATCAATACCACCACCATGTATGTCAAAGTTATCTCCAAGATACTTTCTGCTCATGGCAGAACATTCTAAATGCCATCCAGGAAAACCAAGACTCCAGGGCGATTTCCATTTCATAATATGTTTATCACTAGCTTTTTTCCACAATGCAAAGTCCTGTGGGTTTTTTTTCTCATCTACGTTTTCCAATTCTCTTGATTCATTAATAACATCATCTAAATTACGTTTGCTTAATTTGCCATAATGATGAACTTTTGAAAAACTATCTAAATCGAAATATACAGAGCCATTTTTTTCGTAAGCATATCCTTTATTAATAATTTCCTCTATCATTTCTATTTGTTCAGGGATATGACCACTCGCAGTTGGCTCAATATTGGGTTTTTTTAAACCAAAACTTTCCATTACTTGATGAAATTCGTTAGTGTATTTTTGAACAACTTCCATAGGCTCAAGATTTTCAATTTTAGCTCTTTTCAGTACTTTATCTTCATCACTATCATCTTCTAAGTGGCCAACATCAGTTATATTTCTTACATATCTTACATCATAACCTATATGATTTAAGTACCTGCAGATTACATCAAAAGATATGAAAGTTCTGCAATTTCCAAGATGTACTGTATTGTAAACAGTTGGACCACAGACATACATGCCAACCTTAGTTGAATTAATTGGTTCGAAAATTTCTTTTTTTGAAGTGAGAGAGTTATAAAATTTAAGATCCTGCTTAGATACCGACATCGTTAAATAGTTATCTTTCTTAACGAATATAATCTAAAAATTCCCTTTTTATTAATTTATCTTTAAATTTTCCTCCGAATTCTCCCGTAACCGTACTACAATCAATATGCCTAATTCCTCTCGAATTCACGCACATATGTTTAGCATCAATAACACATGCAACATCTTCTGTGTTAAGGAATTCTTGTAACTTTCTTACAATTTGAATATTTAATCTTTCTTGAACTTGAGGTCTTCTAGCAAAGTAATCCACAATTCTATTCATTTTCGAAAGCCCAATAACATTACCATTTGAAAAGTAAGCTACGTGTGCTTTTCCATAAATTGGAAGGAGGTGATGCTCACAGGTTGAAAAAACTGTTATATTTTTTTCTACTAACATTTCTCCATATTGATATTTATTATCAAATGTGGATGCTTTTGGTAAATTTTTAGGATTCAAACCTCCAAAAATTTCTTTGACATAAGCTTTAGCAACACGAAGAGGAGTTCCTTTTAAACTATCATCTGTCATATCCATTCCCAATGTATCTAAAATCTCTCTTACATTTTTTTGAATGATGGAGATTTTTTCATCATCAGATATATCAAATGCATCTTTCCTGAGAGGTGTTTCTATAGAAAAATTTTTGTGATCGGAGTCTATTTGTTCAAGCTCCTCTAGAAATTTATTGTATTTCATAATTTATAAGTTTGGCAAAGATATAAAACATTTATTTTTAAAATATGATATTGTATGATAATATTACCTTTATTTCCTCGTGACTAATATTTGCTAAATCTGTTAAGCCAGTATCAAATAGCTGATAATCATAGTTTCTTTTTGAATTGATTATGGCAAAGTCTAATGTTGATGCACTAAAATTATATCCTAGTCCAAAAGATTGTGATGTTAAATATTTTTTTTCAGAGTTTTGATACGGATTATTTAATGCTTTGTAACCTGCTCTGATACTAAATTTATTCAATTTTATTTCAGAACCAATTTTATAATCCATTACGTTTGTCAAATTTTTTTGAATAGCACTGTTCAAACTTTCATAAACATTAAAATTTCTGTGTTTGAATTCAGATTTAGAATAATTCTTATTGGTAATATCCGCACTAATAATTAGCATATTATTTATAACTGCAGCACCACTGAATGCCAATTTTGATGGTGATTTAAAATCGTAAAGATAAACGTTGGTTACATTTGGGTCGACTATGTCAGTGTATGTTACATTATCTACATCAATTGATCTGGTTTTGATATATTGCTCTAAATTATCCTCAAAATTATAATATGTTGGAGTGGAGTAGGAAACACCCAATCTTACAGTGCCAATTTTATAAATCAATCCAGCCTGAACAGAGAAACCATTTCCATTTGTGGTAAGGTAGTTCCTAAAATCAATATCAGTTATAGGTGAGTCAGAATCAAAATTGCTTTCAACATGTCGCAACTCTTTTTCAACTAAAACATCGTTAAAGTTTAAATTAACTCCCCAGTATAAATTATCTTTAAATTGCCATGAAAGATTCAGTGAGGCTTGATTGTTAAACCCACTTGAGAAAATAAGGTGATCTTGATTTACACCATTTTCATATTTGGCCAGGGAAAAAAAAGAATTATTTTCAGTATCATAGTTGAGTAGATACGATTGGTAACCTAAAAAAGCCTGTTGAGCATAGTAACCAAGATTATCGCCAAGCCATTTGTAAACTCCGCTAGTGGTTTCATTAGATCCAACACTTATATTATTTAAATTAACTCCGATAGCATTATTTATGAAGAAGGTATCGACCGAATTTTGACTTCGTCCGGAGATTTTGATTTCATTGGTGAAGTTGCTGATTGTCTGAAAATTTAAACCCAATGAAAATTTATTTAAATTACCGCTTCCGTAGTTTTTGAACACATAAATAAGCCCTGCTTGGTATGTGGAGTTTCCTGAGCTGATAGTATTCTGATTACTTGTATATGAGGATGTCAATGAATTATCATTGGCTATAAGAGAAAATCCCAACCTTGACAATTCAAAAACAGCTCCAGAGGCTGGATTATTTGAAATTGCAGATAAATTACCACCTAGCGCCCCAAATGCTCCACTCATAGACTCATATCTTGCATTACCACTTTCATTTTCAAAACCCCAATTTATTGCGTCTGAAATACTTTGGGCGTTGACAAATAATGGTAGAATTACCACAAAAAACGTCGATATAAATTTCATTAAAACTATCTTGAACCTCTTCCTCCTGAGCCAACAGATGAACTACCACTAGACGAAGAACTACTTACATTACCAGTTGATGGTGGACCTGAAGATCGAGAAAAGCTACCAGCTGAGCTACTCGGTGTACTGTAGCTTCTAGAGCTTGATGATGAGCTACTTGATGAACCAGAAAAAGAACTAGGATTTCCATATGATCTTGTTTGGGATCCACTAGAATTTCCTCTATTTCTACCACCCAATCCCCAATCATATTGTACTGGCTTACTTCCTCTCGCACTATTGGTGCCACTTGGATTATTATAGTATCTTCTAGATTCATTTGTACCAGACGGACCAGATGAGTTTCTTCCATTACCGGAAAGACCAACACCCATCTCAGGTCTAGCATATGTTCTGCTTCTTGTTACAGAGTTTGTATTATTTTCTTTAACAAAGTCTTTATATTTTCTTATGCCTAAATCATCATCTTTTAACCCCATATTACTGTCATTCTGTAAACTACCACCAGGTCTACCAACATTATAAAAAGTTACATTGGTTGCGTTACTGGAACTTTTACTGCTACCATTAGTACTAGTGCTTTTACCATTTCCGTAAACAACTACATTTGATTTACTTCCCCTTCTGCCATCATTGTATGAAACATCACCATTCATATTTCTATTAAGGAAGTTTCCATATATGTTATTGTTATATGCACTGGAAGTCGAATATCTGTTGCGATAGCCAAAAGGCATAGTTCTGCCCCACCATCCATATGGGTAAAAATCATAGTGAAATGGGTAATAACCAAAACTCCATCCATATCTGTACCAATTTCTCATTGAGAAATATGAGTAGAAAGGATATCCATACCCATAACCATACCCGCCTGGATACATGTAATTGTAGTAACCGTAAGGCCCATAATATGAATTTCGATACGAATAAAAATCTAATACGTAATCTTTTGTATCAGGGATCTGACCCCATGCAGCATTGTTTCTAGAATAACTTAGTTGATTTGATGAAATGTAGTCTGAGTTATTTAATATTGAGTCTGAAAAAACAAAGTCATTTTCTAGCTCTAGGGCTTTTTCTTTAAAATAGTTCTCATAGTACTTCGATGTACTATTCTCATTTTCAACTTTTTCGTTATTGCTGTAAATACCATCTGCAGAAACAAGACTTGATGAATTAAAGGATCCACATCCTGAAAGGATCAGTGAAATCATTACTAAAATTGAACTATTAAGATTGAAATTAAATTTGGTAGATGGCATTATTAACATATTTTTGTTACTATAAATATAAAAACAAATTTTATGCCAAATAAATTATGTCAAAAAAATTAACATCTAGGAGGGAAAATTACTCAAAATGGTATAATGAATTGGTTGTAATGGCTGATTTAGCTGAGAACTCATCGGTTCGTGGTTGTATGGTAATAAAGCCTTACGGTTTTGCTATTTGGGAAAAAATTCAAAATGAATTAGATGCAAAATTTAAAGAAACTGGACACTACAATGCTTATTTTCCATTGTTTGTACCCAAGAGTTTATTTGAAGCAGAAGAAAAAAATGCTAAAGGATTTGCTAAAGAATGTGCGGTTGTAACTCATTACAGATTAAAAAATGATGAAAAAAATCCTGGTAAATTAGTAGTTGACGAAGACTCTAAATTGGAAGAGGAATTAATTGTTAGGCCTACTAGTGAAGCGATTATATGGCGGACATACAAGAACTGGATTCAATCATACAGAGACTTACCTATTCTGCTTAATCAGTGGGCTAATGTGGTAAGGTGGGAAATGAGGACGAGACTTTTTTTAAGAACAGCTGAATTTTTGTGGCAAGAAGGCCATACTGCCCATGCCACTAAAAAAGAAGCAATTCAAGAAACTCAATTAATTATTGATTTGTATGCAAAATTTGTGGAAAATTTTATGGGAATTTCAGTTTTATCAGGCTTGAAATCTGATTCAGAAAGATTTGCTGGTGCTGAAGAAACCTATTGCATTGAGTCTTTGATGCAAGATGGAAAAGCATTACAAGCGGGAACTTCGCATTTCCTTGGTCAAAATTTTGCAAAAGCATTTGATGTAAAATTTGCAGATAAGGATGGTAAATTGGATTATGTTTGGGCAACCTCTTGGGGTGTTTCAACAAGGCTGATGGGTGCACTTATAATGAGTCATGGTGATGATCATGGTTTAGTGCTTCCTCCTAAACTAGCACCTTATCAAATTGTTATAATTCCAATCTTCAAATCTGATAAGGAGTTAACTGAAATTTCAGAATATGTAAATCCATTGATCGAGGAGATTAGAAAAAATGGTTTCACAGTAAAGTATGATAACAGATTAAATCACAAACCTGGCTACAAGTTTAATGAGCACGAGATTAAGGGTGTTCCAATCAGGATTGCAGTAGGCCCCCGCGACATACAAAATAAAACTCTGGAGGTTTTTAGACGAGATAAAATGCATAAAAAAGTTTTGAAATTTGATGAGATATTTGAGGAGATATCATTCCTCATTGATGATATTCAGAAAGAACTTTTACGTGCATCTAAAAGACATATGGATGAAAATACAAAAGTAGCTAGCTCATATGCAGAATTTAAGGAAATGATCGAAGATGGTGGTTTTGTTTTGGCCCATTGGGATGGAACAAGTGAAACTGAAGATAAAATAAAAAAAGACACAAAAGCTACAATTAGATGTATTCCCTTTAATAAAACAGAGCCAGGCAAATGCATGGTTACCGGCGCTAGTTCAGAATGCAAGGTGTTTTTTGCAAGGTCTTATTAATTTTACATTTAATATTTTGCATGTTTATTTCCTTTATATAAATTTGCACGATTAATTTCTTGGCCCGTTCGTCTATCGGCTAGGACGCCAGGTTTTCATCCTGGTAAGAGGGGTTCGATTCCCCTACGGGCTACAAAGTTTATTGTTGGGTATCAAGTTTTATGATATTCAACAAATTAAACATTAAAATTGTTTACAGATATAAAAAACTATTATATTTGCTGAGCTAAAATTTAATTACAATATGGCAAATCATAAATCAGCTCTTAAAAGAATACGACAAACTAAAACTCGTAATACCAAAAATCGGTTACAGCATAAAACAACTAGAAATGCAATAAAGGTTTTAAAAGAAACGACAAATAAAAAAGAGGCTGATAAGTTATTTACTAATGTAACATCACTGCTTGATAAACTAGCAAAAAATAATATTATTCATAAAAATAAGTCAGCAAACTTAAAGTCAAAACTTTCCAAGCATGTAAATAGTTTGAAGGCAGTAAAAAAGGTTGCTAAGCCAAAAGCTAAGAGTTCATCGAAATAAGAAACTCCTCGTTATTCAAAGTCTTTTTAATTTTATCCTCTACAAATTCCATAGCCTCGACTGGGTTCATGTCAGCTAAATACTTTCTCATTATCCACATTCTTTGAATTGTATTTTCATCAAGAATTAAATCGTCACGTCTTGTGCTTGAAGACACTAAATCAATTGCTGGAAAAATTCTTCTATTAGAAATTTTTCTATCAAGTTGTAACTCCATATTACCGGTTCCCTTAAATTCTTCAAAAATTACTTCGTCCATTTTTGATCCAGTTT
>CETH01159431.1_pt1 | contig 21119 bp, 21 predicted proteins | sample 361461 | NCBI WGS metagenome assembly CETH01 (sample SAMEA2622695, study PRJEB7988) | marine metagenome | isolation source: saline water (ENVO:00002010), including
ATACAATGAGACACAGATTCTTAACACCTTACTATCCTGGTGCTTAAGTTTGTAAACTCTGGCCCGGCTGGGATTTCTCGGCTGGGCTTTTTAATTGAAATTTGTTGTGAAAAGAGGGTGGAATTTAAAGTCACTCTTGTCGCTAAACTCAAGTTATAGGTTCCACCCTCTCCCAATACTAACAATTTACAATCAAAAAATCAAATAATTGGTCAAATTTGACCAATTATGGACAAAAAGAGTCCAAAATGAAGATAAAAATTCAAAATATAAAGAAAAGGTAAAAAAACTATAAAATACTTGGTCCTTGCAGTATTTTATATTAATATTTTTTAAATGTCTCCAATAATAATAACAAGTTGTTCATGCGATCCGAAAAAAAAAATCTATGTAAGTGTACCAAGAGAGCTTTATTTTAAAGAAGGCATACAAAACCATGATTGGCAACTCGAATACTCAAAAAGAGTAAAAGAAGAAAAATATAAATTTTATAAAGAAAATGTCATATCCGAAGGTGATATATGGATAGAATACGAAAAAAAAGACATAATATGTGAAAAATGTGGAAAAAAAGTAAATTTATAAAAAAAAAGAGGTACTACAAAAGTACCTCTCAGGGTTACGGGGATGTTACCATCCTACCTACGCTTCTTTAATTCTAGCACAGTTGGCTTTTAAAAATCAAGATTTTTTTTAAAAAATTATACGCCTTTTGTAGATGCAATTTTTGGATGATTCTTTCTCCACCTTAAGTTATTTAAGGCATTAATAAAAGCTTTTGCGCTAGCAATTATTACATCAGTACTAGCTCCTTTTCCTCGAGCAAAAAAATCATCGTGTTTGATTGAAACCGATACTTCCGCCTGTGCGTCCATTCCTTCTGTAACTGAAGCTACTGAATATGAGTCTAGAACAGGAGTTAAATTTGCTGCTTTGGAAATAGCCCTAAATACCGAATCCATTGGCCCATCACCAAACCCTTCTACTTCTACATTCTTATCATCAATTTTCATAATTATTTTTGCCATAGGTCTAATATCAGAACCAGACGAACACTCAATTGATACGAGCTTATAATAATCTGATAATCTCATAAATTCTTCATTTACTAATGAAAATATATCTTCATCAAAAACATATTTCTTTTTATCACACAATTCTTTAAATTTGATAAAAGCTTTTTCAAAATTCTCTTCATTTAATTCATATCCAAATTGGGTCAATCTGTCTTTAAACGCGTGTCTTCCAGAATGTTTTCCTAGGACTATATGATTTGATGGAATCCCAACTTCAGATGGATTCATAATTTCATAAGTCATACTTTCTTTCAATACTCCATCTTGATGAATCCCAGCTTCGTGCGCAAATGCATTTGCTCCTACGATTGCCTTATTTGGTTGAACCGAAACTCCAGTAACACTGCTTACTAGTTTGCTACAAGGGTAGATTTGAGTTGTATCAAGCCTCGTATCAAAAGGATTAAGATCATTTCTAACTTTTAAAGCCATAACCAGCTCTTCCAAAGAAGCATTACCAGCTCTTTCACCCAAGCCATTAATTGTACATTCAACCTGCCTAGCACCTTCATGGATTGCCGCTAAAGAGTTTGCCACAGCAAGCCCCAAATCATTATGACAATGGACACTAATTGTTACATTTTGGATGCCATCTATATTCTCATATAAGTTTTTTATTATAGATCCAAATTCTGATGGAACACTATAGCCAACCGTATCAGGAATATTAATCGTTGTGGCACCAGCTTTAATTGCAATTTGAATTGATTTATATAAAAATTTTAAATCTGTTCTGGTTGCATCTTCACATGAAAACTCTACATTGCTTGTATATTTAGCAGAATGCGAAACTGAGGTTTTAATTATATCTAAAACTTCTTCTTGAGATTTCTTTAACTTATATTTTAAATGAATATCTGAAGTAGCTATAAAGGTATGTATTCTTGGATTTTCTCCATATTTAATAGCTTCCCATGCTCTATCAATATCTTTTAAGTTTGCCCTAGATAGACCTGCAACTTCACAATCTTTAATATTTTCTGCAATTAACTTTACAGAGTTAAAATCACCCTCAGATGCAATAGGGAACCCCGCTTCAATAATATTAACCCCTAATTTTTCCAAATTTAGAGCCACTTTTAGCTTTTCATTTTCATTCATACTACACCCAGGTGCTTGTTCTCCATCTCTAAGTGTTGTATCAAATATTTTAATCATGTTACTCATTGTTTAAAAAAATATAAGTTAACTTTATTTTTTGTCAATTTTAGGAAACAATAAATCAATTTTTTCAATCATCAAATCTTCATTTAAAAAAGTAAAATTTGTTATATTCTCGGGCTCTAGACTTATAAAATCGTCTTGAACTCCAATTGATCCCAAAATTTTAGAGGCAGACAAAGGGCAAACTGGGGAAATTAAAAATGAAGCGATTCTTATAGACTCCAAACTCAAACGCAATACGGTTGACAACCTATCTACTTGTTTTGTTTTTGCTAAGTTCCATGGCTCTTCACTATCAATATACTTATTCACTAAAGAAACAATCTCTATAATCGAAGAAAGCCCCTTGCTAAATTCAGTAGAGCTAAACTGATTTACATAATCTGCAACCAATACTTTTATTTTATCTTGCAAAAACTTATCAGAATCGGTTAAATCAAAATATTTAGGGATAGAGCCGCCAAAATTTTTAAGTATCATTGAAGAGACCCTGTTAATTAAGTTACCAAAATTGTTAGCAAGATCTGAATTAATCCTATTAATCAAAGAATCTTTAGAAAAATCTCCATCATTTCCAAATGGCACTTCTCTAAGTAAAAAATATCTAAATTGATCCAATCCAAATTCATCTATTACATCATTTGGATCAACAACATTGCCTAAAGATTTTGACATCTTTTCTTTTTCAACCGTCCACCACCCATGGGCAATCAATTGTTTAGGTAAAGGTAGGTCTGCGGCCATCAAAAAAGCTGGCCAATAAACACCGTGGAATCTTAAAATATCTTTTCCAACAATATGAAAATCAGCGGGCCAAAATTTTTTAAAAGTCTCAGAATCCACTTTTGGATAACCAATTGCGCTTAAATAATTTACCAGTGCATCAAGCCAGACATACATTACATGATCAGGGCTACCGGGAACTTGTATCCCCCACTGAAAACCGGTTCTCGAAACTGACAAATCACGTAAACCTGATTCTACAAACCTAAGGACTTCGTTATATCTAGATTGAGGTTTTATAAAATTTGGATTTTCTTTGTAAAATTTAATTAATGGCTCTTGCCATTCTGATAGCTTAAAAAAATAACTTGGCTCCTCAACCCATTCAACTTCGGAACCGGAAGGAGCTTGTCCATTAATAAGTTCATCCTCCTGGTAATATGCTTCATCTCTAACAGAATACCATCCCGCATATTTTCCTAAGTAAATCTGATTCTTCTTAAGCAAGTACTCCCAAAAATAGCTGGCACTCTGTTTATGTTCGTTTGAAGTAGTGCGAATAAAATAGTCGTTAGTTAACATTAAATTTGAAGAAAGATTTTGAAAATTTTTGCTTACATTATCAACAAAAGTTTGAATATCAATTTGCTTTTTTTCTGCAGATTGTTGAATCTTTAAGCCGTGCTCATCAGTTCCTGTTAAGAAAAAAACTTCATTGCCTAACAGTCTATGAAACCTTGCTAACACATCACACGCAATGCTTGTATAAGCATGCCCCACGTGAGGCTTATCGTTAACATAATATATTGGAGTTGTAATATATGTTTTTCCCATCTATTATCCTATGTTTTTCAAACCATTCTTGCCCAAAATGAAGTCTAAAACCAATTCTTCTAACCCTATCCTTAAATTTAAGGTAGTACCTTTGACGCCAGAGTTTAGATTTTCCAAACAATTTATGAAATCTGTAATATTATAACTTGAAACATTACTTAGATTAATTGATAAAAAAACATTATTTGTTTTTTTATCATGTTTAGCTCTAAGAATCAAAACTAAAACCCTTATAAAACAATTTAAAACTCTATATTGTTTTACTTTCATTTTAAAAAACTTGTCTATTAAACTAATCGATTGATCAATAGATCCAGCATCTCTCAATACTATAATTTTTAAAAACTGAATAATATCTAGGAGAAATTCTTCAGTATATATATCTTCTTTATCATAAGACCCATTTAGAGTATAAAGTGAAGCTGCAAGAAGATCTTGATCATCAAATTTATGTTTAATCAATTCTTTAACAATTGTGTCAGGCAATGGATTCAAATTAATCTTTATACATCTTGAATCAACGGTTGGTAAAAGAATAGAGTTATTTGAGGTAAGCAAAAAAAAGGACAAATAATCCGGTGGCTCCTCCAAAATTTTTAATAGTTTATTCTGAGCAATTAAGTTCATGTTTTCCGCAGACTGAATTACTGCAATTTTTTTATCACTTTCAAATGGTTTATTAAAAGTCCATTCTTCTAATTTGGTTATGTCCTCTACTAGTATTGGGTCTGATCCTTTATCAAGAAGATAAAAGTCTGGATGAATTCCCCGAAAAACTTTTGAACTATTTTTCAAAATTTTTTCTCCAAGAATCGCAACAAAGTCTCTTTTTCCAATCGATTCCTGTCCAACAAGCAAGTAAGAGCCTGATGTATCTTTTTCTTTAATAAAATTCACAAAAACTTTTTGTTGGTGAAAGTGAAACTCGCCTATTTCTCGATTAAACATTTATCACTATAACCTTGAGAAGATGCTAAAATTTTTAGATAAACAGTTTTTAACCCTTTCGTGGACTTCTAATTCATTATCTTCTCCATCAATTACATGAACCCTAGGTGAATCTTTAGCTATGCCTAGATAAGCTTTTTTAACTCTTGAATGAAAATCAAAAGACTCATCATCAATTCGGTTCCTTCCAGGTCTTTCAACAATACGACTTAAAGCTGTATTAACTGAAATATCCAGCAAAATAGTAACATTTGGGATCAAACCAAGCGTTGATGCAATTGCCATCTTTTTAACCAATTCTATATCCAAACTCCTTCCATATCCTTGATAAGCCAAAGTTGAATCAAAATATCTGTCGCATAAAACAATTTTTCCTTTGTTAAGCATTGGCTTAATTAGTTCTTTTACATGTTGGGCTCTATCAGCGCAGAACAATGAAATTTCTGAAAAGGAATCTAAATCTAAATCTGGCACATCAAGTATTATTTTTCTTATTAGTCTTCCAACTTCACCCCAACCTGGCTCACGGGTTATTTCCACATCAAAATGTATCTTCTCTAGGGCAGATTTGAGCATCTTAATCTGTGTTGATTTTCCAGAACCCTCTATCCCTTCAAAAGTCAGAAACAAGTAATTACCTCGCTTTAAAATATTTTTTTAAGGTCTTCTAGTTCATTATAATCTAATTTAACAATTTGTCCTGGTTCTAATTCCCCCAATTTTATTGGTCCGACACTAATTCTTTTTAATTTGGACACTTCTATACCAAAAAACTTGAAAAAATTCTTTATTATATGATTTCTACCCTCATGTATTTCAATCTTTAATAAAGATTCATCTTCATTACTGTTAATTAATTCAATCTTTTCAGGCATCAAAAATCCATCTCTCAAATTTGCGCCTTTTTTCATTTTACTATATAGCGCTTTTGAAACCTTACTTTTTAAATGTACCAAATATGTTTTTTGCACTAAGAAGCTAGGATGCGAAATTTTATGAGCTATTTTCCCATCATTCGTAAAAAGTAACAAGCCCTCTGTATCATAATCTAGCCTACCAACAGGAAATAATTTAACTTCAAAGCCCGCTAATAAATCTTTTACTGTTTTTCGTTTTTCATTATCAGACATGGTGGTTAAACAAAACCTAGGCTTATTCATTTTATAGTATTCAAATTCCTGAGGTTTTATTTTTCTATTTTGATAAAGGACTTCATCAACTCCTGTATCAATAACTTTTTGTAATTTAACTTCTACTTGACCATTTACAAAAATTTCGCCATTTTCTATTAGAAGTTCAGCTTTCCTTCTTGATGAAAGACCACACAATGATAAATACCGATTTAATCTAATCTTCATAATTGATTAAACTTATTTATCTTTTGACAAAGACTTATCAACTACTTCCATTGTGATACCAGCATGTGCCCAACAAGCTCCTGCGTTCATAACCATTGCTATATTGATAGCTTCTGTAATTTCATCCTTGGTAACGCCCTCTTGTATCCCATCTTTAATACAACTCCTAACGCACCATGCACATTTTGCAAGAATTGCGCAAGCAAGTCCCATTAGGCCTTTTTTAAGTTTTTTAGATAGATGCCCATCTGCATATACTTTTTCGTTAAAAACAGAAAACTTTTCAAACATTGTACCGCTATGATCATGGAAATCTTTTATTTGTGGAGTAATGTTTTTACTAAAAAAATTACCTTCTGTCACATTTTCTTTATTGCTCATTTTATCAAAATTCTCAAAAGCAATACTGCTATAAGCATAGGGCTGCCCAATAGCTAAGCGCATAGATATGAATACTGTTTCAGCTATTTCCTCTGCAGATGCTCCAGCTGCAAGAGCTAATTTTGTTCTAGACCTAATACAATAAGGACAACTAGTCATGTGCGCACAAGCGAGTCCAATTAATTGTTTATCCTTCTTGCTAATCTTTCCATCAGCAAAAACTTCATTGTGATAACCCATCCATGCATCATTTAATTCTGGCGCTGCATTCTTAAGGTCTCCCATATACTTAGAAATATCGTCTTTATAAATACTATCGCTCATAATATACTCCTTATATATAAATTATATCATAGAATGAATTATGAATATGAAACTTATATCTAACAATAAAAGAAAAAGACTAGCTGCAATTGATAGTTTCTTAAAGTCAGAGAATATATCTTTAAGTTCCTTAGTCAAAATAAAAAGTGATGCGTCTTTTAGAAATTATTTTAGGATCAAAAATACCAAGCTGATTCTTATGGATGCAGATCCAAAAACTAATGAAAAAATTAGCTCTTTTATTAAAATACATAAAATACTCTCGCAAATGGGTATAAGAACTCCCCGACTCTACAAAAAAAGTATTTCATTGGGTTTAATGATTATTGAAGATTTTGGTAGTTTAAACTTCTTAGACTTTATAGAAAAGTATGAAAGCCAAATGAATACAAGCCTATACTCTGAAGCGATAGAAACATTAATGGAAATTCATAGGAAGAGTTTAAATAAGCCCTGGACTATAAAAAATATAAAAAAATATACATTCAACGAGCAAATAAAAGAAACTGAACTATATTTTGATTGGTACTTGAGAAAACATATTAAAATAAAAGTATCAAGTAATAAAAAAGTTGAATTTTATAAAATTTTAAAAAAAATCTATAAGAAATTATGCATAAAAAATTATTCGTTAGTATTAAGAGATTTTCATGTTGATAATATAATTCCTTTTTTTGATAAGAACCCTCCCTTAACTGAAAAAAAGACAATTAGACAATTGATACAAGCAGGTGAATTAAAGTGCACTTTAGGAATTATTGATTTTCAAGACGCATTAATAGGGTCGCCAGCATATGATTTGTGCTCTTTAGTTGAAGATGTAAGAGCACCAATGAACATATCAGACAAAGAATCTTTAATTGAACAGTTTGTTTTTCACACAAAAAACTTCTTAAGTGAACATAAAAATCCAAAACACGAAATTAGTCCTGAGAAAATTAAAATCGCGGAGAACACTTTGATAAATTTTAAAGACCAAATCTCTTACTTTTCTATTCAAAGGAACTTAAAAATTCTAGGAATTTTCTCAAGGCTTAAATATAGAGATAAAAAAACAAAATATATTAAATATCTTCCAGCCGCAAAAAGATTTGTAAGAGAAAATCTTAAAAAACCTCAATTTGAAGAACTAAAAGCCTGGTTTGCTGAGAACAAAATAAGTGTTTAAAAAAATTAATATAGATAGCTTCACGATTAACCAGGAAGGATTAGAAAATAAAATTAATGAGGACTGTTTGTGGCTTTGCTCATTTATAGAGGGGGAATTAAATCAAAAGAAGGTCTTGGAGCTTGGTTCGGGTTCAGGCTTAATATCAATCTTTATACAAAAGAATTTTAAAGTTAAAGAGATTACGTCTATAGAAATAGAAGATAAGGCTTTTAAATCTTTAAATGAAAATATAAAAACAAATAATTGTAGTAATATAAAAGCGTATAAATATGATATTAGAAATTTAAAAAATAGTTTTAAGCCTAATTCATACGATTTAATAATTACAAACCCGCCCTTCTTCAAGGTTGGCCATGGTAAACAATCAATAAATACTCAAAGGCTCTTGGCTAGACATGAAATACTTTGTAATATGACAGACATATTTGATGTTAGCTATAGCCTATTAAAGAGTAAGGGATCTTTTATTTTTTGCTATCCCCAAACAAGAGATAATGAGGTAAGTTTAAATGCAGAAAATTTTAAGTTTAATATTGCCGAAAAAAAATCTAAAAAAAATATTAACTTTTATTGTCTCATTAAAGATTAATTGCCTCGATTAGTTTTAATAAATTTTTATTGTAGACAGAAATCCCAATTGAGTTTTTATTAATTTTATCCGTAAAAAACGCTGTATCCACATCAAGACCATAAACATAAAAAATTTCTCCATTTGTTTCAAAAACCGGTAATTTAGATCTTATAAATTGTGGAACTTTGCTATCTACAAAAATATCTTGAAGTTTTTTTTCATACGAATTCTTTATCTTAATCTTATCTCCATTCTTAAAATTCCTAACTTTGATATTAATTTTATTATTAGAAAAATTAAAAAATTTGGCATTAGTATTTTGTGATTTATTAATTTGAACAATTAAATCTTTATCTTCCCATGATCCTTCGGAATTAATTTCTATATTATATTGATTATTAATTGATTCATTTAACTCAAAAAACAGAAAATCATATCCTTTTTGAATTTGAATCTGACTTGTCAAAAAGAATTTACCAGAAGCATTTTTAGAGGAAGCAAGAGCCACTATATCAGAAATGTTTTTAAAACTTACAAATGTTTCTTTTCCAACTTTATTAGAAAGGAAATTAAATAATAGTTCTTTCTTTTCAAATATACTAAGCTTATTAAACTTTTTTAAAGGTAAAATGAAATCATTATGGTCTATCTGCATTAAAAGTTTCTTCTCTAATGATTTAATATGGGTATCTATAAAAGCATTCTGCTCTGATATATGGCGTAAGTTATTTTTTAAGGTTTGATCAAAATTCGGATTCAACTTAAAGAAGAATGGAACCAAATTTTTCCTTATATTATTTCGAGTATACGATTCGTCAAAATTTGATTCATCTTGAACCCATGAAATATAATTACTCTTAGAATATTCTTCAATTTCAACTTTTGTTACATCTAATAGTGGCCTAAGGTACCAACCCTCAAGAACAGACATAGAGGTTAGCCCTTTGGAGGAAGAACCACGAATAAGTCTCATTAAAAAAGTTTCAATTTGATCATTGTTATGATGACCTAAAACAATAAAAGAAGAATTTGTCTTATAAGCTATTTCTTCAAAAAATTTTTTTCGATATAATCTTCCTGTAACTTCAATTCCCGCTTTTAATAATCTAGAGGCCCTTAAAACATTAAATTTTTTTATGTAAAAAGGTATTGAGTTTTTTTCACAAATATTCCGAACAAAAGCTTCATCAGAATCAGAACTATTTCCTCTAACCATATGATTAAAATGACAAACATGAACTTTTAGATTTAAGTCGCTTTTAAGCAAAAGGTCTAACAAAACACAAGAATCTTGTCCGCCAGAAACTCCTACAACAATTTTTTGATTTTTTTTTAGGAATTTCTCTATATTAGAATTTAAATTTTGATAGAGAGTTTGGGTCATTAAAAGCGAGTCCTCCTGAAAGTATTAACTGAAAAGCCTCGTCCGCAGAAATATCTAGTTGCTGGATTTCATCTTTTTTAAAAAAAACTAAAAAACCAGAGCTTGGGTTTGGAGAAGTTGGAATAAAAATTGGAATCTTATCTAAATCTTTAGAATCAACCTGATGAGGTGCAAATCCTAAGCAATATGATCCTTTCCTAGGGTATTCAACTAATACAACGTTTTTTTGCTTTTCGCCTTCGGAAAAAACAATCTTCGAAATCTCTTTAGTTGTAGTAAAAATGGCATTAGCTAGTGGAATTTTTGATATAGTTTTTTCGCCAATTTTAACCAAAAACTTACCAAGCAAGTTTTTGGTAGCCAACCCTAAAACAGTCACCAAAATGATGAAAAATATCAAGGCTACTAAAAAAAGAATTATTTCAGCCCAAAAAGGACTTATTACTTCTGGGAGCTTAACAAACCTTGCTGGGGTAAAGCCCACAAGCGAATTTAACCATTTTCCAACCTCAATAACCAAATACGTCGTTATGACAAATGGAATAAAAACGGCTAAGCCTGAAACAAAATTTTGTTTAATAAAATTTATTAGCTTGCCCATTATGACTAGGAACCTTCCTCGTTGGCATTAAGTTTCTTTTTAAGTTCTTTACTTGGACGAAATACAATTGCTTTTCTTTCTGCTATCTGTATGGGCTCTCCTGTGGTTGGATTACGACCAAGCCTGGATTTGCGAGACTGAATTTTAATTGAACCAAATCCTGGCAACTTAACATCTTCGCCATTGCTCAGACTTTTAATAATCAATTCAAAAAATCGATCTACAATTTTTCCGGTTTCTTTGAGACTTATTCCTAAATTTTTATTTAAAATATTTGCTAAATCTTTTTTTGTCATATCTACTCTCTTATCTCTATGTTAATTTCTTTTTTTACACCTGATAAAATATTTTCTAATTCATCTGTCACCTCAACATCCTCAAGGGTTCTATTGTTTGCGCCAAATAATATTGAAATCGACAAGCTCTTTTTATTAGGACCAAGTTTTGAATCCTCAAAAACATCAAATATAAATGCATCTTTAACTAAACTTGAATCAAAATTTTCAATTAATTGAACTACCTCCATTCCTTCAATATTCTTATCTATCAGAAGCGATACATCTCTTTGTATAAATGGAAAGTTACCAAACGGTTTTAAAGTCTTAGGCTCTATAGTAATTTTGGATATTTCATCTAAAAAAAATGTAGAAGCAACTAACCCTTTCTTTATATTATAGGTTGATAAAACTTCCGGATGCACCTCTCCCACAAACCCTATATTGTTATCTTCATAATAAATTGAAGCGGCCTTGCCAGGATGAAGAATAGAAGAGTAAAAACTTTCTAGTTTAGAGTTAAAAGATATTTTATCAAAGTTAAGATTTAGAAAAGACATAAATTTCTCTAAAATTTTCTTTCCATCATAAAAGTCAAACTTAATTTTATCCCACATTAGATTACTTCTATCAACAGAAGATATAGTTGCGACTTCCATTCTTTGAATTTTTTTCTTTTTCTTATTAAAAAAAATATTTCCTATCTCAAACAATTTAAATCTATCATTTCCATGATTTAAATTATGTGCTGCATTATTTAATAAAGATGGAACCAAGCTAGATCTTAAATACTTAAAATCTTTTGATATAGGGTTTAAAACTTCAATTTTTTCTAAATCTTTAAACATTAAATCATCTGTAAAGCTAAAATTAATAACTTCAGAAAACCCTTCTTGCGAAAAACTTTCTCTGGCCTTTAATTTTAATGATCTTAGATCAACTAACGGATTTATTAAACTTTCTCTAATAGAAACCGTGGGAAGTACCGGATTAATAGAGGCAAATCCTTTTATACGAGCTACCTCTTCAATCAAATCATAGTCGAAATCTAAATCAAACCTATAATCTGGTATGGAGAAACTTGTTTCCAGGTTTTTGTCGTCCATATTTTCTTGAGCACAAATTGATAAAGACTCTAAGATCGAAATAATTTCTTTTTTGCTTATGTCCTCACCAAGAACCTTTGAAACCTTGTCTAGCTCCAATAAAACTTTTCTGTCATTTATAATACTTGGATTACTATCAAAATATTCTTCTGAAATATTTCCTGAACATACCGATTTTACTAAACTCGATGCATAGAACAACGCTTCTTTGATCGAAAACTCTGAAACATGTCTTTCAAAACGGTAAGAAGACTCAGTAGAAGTATTTAAAGATTTTGAGCTCTTTCTTATTGTGCTTGAATCAAATGAGGCACATTCAATAAGAACATTTTTGGTGTCTAAGTTTACGCTAGCTCTTTTTCCTCCAACAATTCCTGCTATCGCTATTGGGCCTGCTCCATCAGAAATTACTAAATGGCCCTCTGTCTTCTTGGTCTCATCTTTTAAAGTTTCAATTTCACCTTTGGTAGATACGTTAACCAGTATTTCCTCTCCAACTATCTTATCAATATCAAATATATGTATTGGGTGTCCTGTAATAAGCATGAAAAAATTTGAAATATCTACAATGTTGTTTATCGATCCCATGTTCATTTTTGCAAGAAAATTTTTAAGCCAAAAAGGTGAAGGTCCTAATTTTATATTCTCAACCTTTTGTAAAGCGTATCTTGTTGTTTCTGGCGAACCAATCTTGACAGAAAAATCATCCAATTTTTTGACTAGTCTATAATCACTTTTATCATCGTACAAAGGGTTGTTAAACTTGCATTCTAAAACCGCAGAAAGTTCTCTACAAACACCAAAATAGGAAAGGCAGTCGCCTCTATTTGGGGTAACAGAAATATCCAACAAAGAATCATTAAGAAAATGAAGCTTGCCTACTTCCTCTCCCACATCCAAGTCTTCTGGTAAAATAAAAATTCCATCCTCATATTCATAACCCAATCCAAGCTCAGACGAAGAGCACAACATGCCGTATGAAAAAATTTCCCTTATCTTAGATTTTTTAATTTTTAATCCATCTGGAAACTTATCTGTTCCTTTTAGATTTGCTCCTATTTGAGCCAAAGGGACATTGTCTCCCTCTTTGATATTTGATGCACCACATACAATTTGCAATAATTCAGAGCCTGAATTTACCGAACATATTTGCAACTTATCAGCATTAGGGTGATTTTCTATTTTTTCAATTTTTCCAACAACAATTTTTGAATCCAAATGTGATACATCTACATCAGCAACACCATCTACTTCAAGACCGATCATAGTTAACGCATCAGAAACTACATCAATTGAAAGTTTTTCATCTAATATTCTATTTAATTCACTTAAAGAAATAATCATATTTAAATCTAACCCCTCTATTATATTAGATTATTTATTAAATAAGTAAAATTTTTTATATTAATCAACTAAACCTTTATCAACATGATGTGGAGAAATGTTGATAAAACCCTATTTGAGCTTGTAAAGTACCGTAATCATTGTATTATTTTCCAATACAAAATTTTGAAAAAAGGGCATCATAAACATCTTCGTTTGTTACTTCACCAGTAATTTTTCCTATTAGATCTAGAAACTCCCTTATATCAATTGATATTATCTCAAAAGGCTTGCCTGAGCAAAAGCCTTCTCTGCCCTTATTCAAACTTTTAAGAGCATCTTTTAATAAATTCGCCTGCCTATCAGAAGTTAAAATTCCCTCTTCAAAATCAACCTCCATATCCTCTTTACAAAATAAAGCTATATCTTCTAATAATTTTTCGACACCGATATTTTCTTTTGCCGAAATTAAGGATATTTTTTCTATTTCTAAAGATTTCTCTTCTAGTTTGATAATCTTTTCGATTTCTTTTAAATCATCACTAAGGTCAATTTTATTTCCTACAAACAGTCTTTTTCCACGTGGAACAAAATCAAAGGCTTTATTCATTTCTTTCCAATTTGCGTTAAAATCAGTCAATATTATAACTACATCCGAATAATCAACTTTATCCTTTGCTCGCTTTATCCCTTCTATTTCAACTTCCTCATCTGTTAATCTTATTCCCGCAGTGTCAGAAAATACCATTCTTCTTCCATTGTATAAAATATCTGCCTCTAGAATATCTCGAGTGGTCCCAGGCTTAGATGAGACAATAGCTTTATCCTCTGACAAAATTGCATTTAATAATGTTGACTTTCCAGCATTTGGCTCTCCTAGAATCAATACTCTCAACCCATTAATTACCAACCTACCTTTAGAGTATCTATTCAAAATCAGATCACAGGCTTTTATTACATTATAAAAAAACCCATCAATCTTAGCTTGCTCCACTTCTGGAATTTCATCTTCGGGAAAATCAACTCGTGCCTCTATTTCAGCAAGTAAATTTATACCTAAGTCCCTGATATTATTGAATTTATTTCTAACATCCCCGGATATATTAATAGTTGAATTTAATACAGCAGCCTCTGTTTGCGATGCTATCAAACTTGCTACGCCTTCGGCTTTTAATAAATCGATTTTTCCATTCTGATAAGCTCTAAAAGAAAACTCTCCTGGCTCAGAAATTCTGGCACCCTTTGAAAGCAAAGAGGACATAACCATTTGGGGAACCATGGTTCCTCCATGGGTATGTATTTCAACCACGTCTTGACCTGTTAAAGAATTTGGCGATCTAAAAAGTACACATATAGCCTCATCTATTAATTTATCATTAGAAACAAATTGGCCTAAGTACATCTTTCTATCTTCTAAATCATTAAAATTTTTTTTGCCTGTTGGAATAAAAAGTTTTCTTACGATGTTAAAGGACTCTGGCCCGCTAATTCTTATAATCGAAACAGAGCCTGGACCCAAAGTGGTACAAATGGCGCATATTGTTTCGTCTATTAACGAAAGGTTTTTACCCATACAACAATATAAACATATTTATTGAACATGAAAAGATGAAGATTAATAAGTTTTTTTTGCGATATAGACTGCGTTCTGATATAATAAAATCGTTCGTTTTACCCCTTAAATATATATTACGGAGGAAAATTAATGAGTTTAAGCTTTGATTTTTCAGAAGACCAAAACATGATGAGAGATGCAATTCAAACTTTCTGTAAAGAAGAGATTGCACCACTAGTAGAAGACGCAGAAGAAAAACAAGCCTTTCCCACGGAGCTATTTCCAAAGATGGCCGAAATGGGATTGCTAGGTATTTGTTTTGATGAAAAATATGGGGGCCTAGGTTTAGACAAAGTAACGCAATGTATTTTAGCAGAAGAGCTCGGCAAAACATGTGCCGGTATTGCTAAAGGAGTTGCAGCTCATGTTGACCTGGGATCTTTACCAGTCGCAAAATTTGGGACAGAAGAACAAAAACAGAAATATTTAGTACCATCTATCGCAGGTGAGATGATCGGAGCTTTGGCAATTACAGAGCCAAATGCTGGCACAGATGCCAGATCAATTAAAACTAATGCAATTAAAGATGGTGATTCTTGGATAATGAATGGAACAAAAACATGGTGCTCCAATGGAATCATATGTAATTATGTTATTGTTGCAGCTTATACTGACAAGGAAGACAAAAAAAACGGAATAAGTATTTTTATCGTTGATAAGGATACACCCGGCTTTGAAGTTTCAAGAAAAATTCACAAACTAGGTCACAGATCATCAGATGTTGCAGAACTAGTATTTGAAGACTGTAAGCTTCCTGGAGATGCTCTTCTTGGAGGCGAAGAAGGCAAGTTTCAAGCCTTAATGGAAACATTAATCGCTGCTAGAATATCACATGCTATCAAAAGTGTTGGTTTGGCGACCGCTGCGTTTGAGTATTCCTTACAATATTCTAAAGAACGGGAAGCCTTTGGAAGACCTATAAACAAATTCCAAGCAATTAGTTTTAAATTGGCACAAATGGCTGTAAAAATAGAAACCGCTAGACTTCTTGGATATAAAGCAGCTTGGCTTTATGATGAAGGGAAGCCTTGCGTTAAGGAAGCTTCAATGGCTAAACTATATTCGGCTGAGGTTGTTCAATGGTGTGCCAGTGAAGGTGTGCAAATTTTAGGAGGCTATGGTTATGCCACCGAATATGCAGCTGAAAGGTTTTATAGAGATGCCAAGCTTTCATCAATAACTGAAGGTACATCTGAAATTCAACATGTTATTATTGCCAAAGAGCTTGGAATTTAAATATTTTTTGTTAATCTTAAAGGGAATAAAAAATAAAAGGAGAATGAGAAATGGGTACACACATACCAAGTATCGAAGATACAAAAGAATTACTTAAGAAAAATCAAATAGGAATAATCGGTGTCGGTGAAACAGAGCAAGGAAAGATTCCTGGAAAAAGCTCTTTTCATTTTTTATCTGAAGCATCAAAACTTGCAATTGAAGACGCAGGGCTTCAGAAGTCAGATGTTGACGGCGTTATAACTGCTTTTTCATTAGTTGAAGAAACGTTTATGCATTGTACTACTTTTGCTGACTATATTGGGATAAACCCTAAATATTTTGAATCTGTTGCAATAGGCGGAGCAACAGCAGTATGGATGACAGCCGCTGCAGCTATGGCAATCAATTCAGGTCAAGCTGAAGTTGTTTTATGTGTTAGAGGAGATAACACTCTGTCAGGTATTTCATCTACTGGGATGATCGCATTAATTAGAGAAATGTGTCATGGAGAATTTGAATTTCCATTTGGTCTTACTACACCTGGTGGATATGCTCTGATGGCTCAAAGATATTTACATGAAACAAATGGTAAAAGAGAGCATCTTCATTCAGTTGCTGTTACCATGCGTGAACACGCTAAATTAAAAGAAAATGCAATGAATAAAGATGACTTAACATTAGATGATGTAATGGGAACTAGGCTTTTAGCCTCACCTTTAACTAAATTTGATTGTTCAATTGTTTCTGATGGTGGAGCAGCTTTCATTGTTACAACAAGTGCTAAAGCAAAAGAGCTAGGTTTAAAGAGAGACCCTGTTTATCTTCATGGGATGGGACAAGGTTTTTCACACCAATACTTAACTTCTTGTGAAAATCTAGAACAAATTTATGGAGCAGTTGAAAAGTCTGGTAAAAAAGCTTTTGATACTGCAGGTATGACAAACGATAACGTGGACATAACTTTTTTATATGATTGTTTTACAATTACTACACTTTTAGAACTTGAAGGGTTAGGAATCGTTCCTAAGGGTCAAGCAGGTGCATATGCACTTGAAGGAAGGCTCCACAAAGATGCGGACACTCCTATCAATACTCATGGGGGTCTATTGTCACAGGCTCACTTAGGAGCAATGCATCATGTCGTTGAAGCTGTTTTACAGCTGAGAGGTGAAGCTGGTCCTAGACAAGTTAAAGATCCAAGCGTTGCATTGGTTCATGGTAACGGTGGAATAGTTTCTGCTCATAGTACAATTATATTGGGCAACGAGCCAGTTAGTTAAAAAAATAGAATTAGGAGAATTAATATGTCAGAAGAAAAAAATGAATACACAAAACCACTTCCAGATTTTAGGCCGGAAACAAAGCCATTTTGGGATGGAACTAAAGAGCACAAGCTTCTTTTGCCTAAATGTAAAGAAACCGGAAAGGTTTTTTTCTACCCTAGAGCGATAAGCCCTTTCCCGGGTTCAGTAAATATGGATTTTGATTGGGTTGAATCATCTGGTAAAGGTAAAGTATGGACATACTCTGTTCACTATATGGGTCCAACTAAGGCCTATAAAGGTGAAACATACGTTGTAGCATTAATAGAGCTCGATGATGGAGTAAAAATGATGTCCAATGTTGTAGATTGCGATCCTGAGAGTGTAACAATTGGAATGGAAGTAGAAGTAGTTTTTGAAGATGCGACTGATGAAGTAACTTTTGCTAAATTTAAACCAGTACAATAATATAGGTGATAAAAATGGATGATAAATTATTTTATGAAGACGTTGAGGAAGGAACTGAGCATGAATCCAGCGGTAGAACAGTAACAGAAGCTGATGTTGTAAATTTTGCAGGACTTTCTGCTGATTTCAATAACATGCACATAGACGAAGAGTTTGCAAAAAATACTGTTTTTAAAACAAGAGTGGCTCACGGAATGTGTGTTCTATCAATTGCTACTGGTCTTTGGTTTACAATGCCAAGACTAGCAACTATTGCTTTCATGGGCTTGCAGGATTGGAGATTTTCCGGTGCTGTTAAACCAGGAGATACAGTAAAAATTACTAGAAAGCTAGTTGAGAAAAAAGAGCACAAACGACCAAATATGGGATTTTTAAATTGGGAAGTTAACGTGGTCAATCAAGAAGGTGAAGTGGTCCAAAAAGGTATTTGGGTCATTCTAGTACAAAGAAAAGAAGCTTAAATATCTTTTCTCTTTTTCTAAATAATTAAACAATTAAGGGGACTTATATCCCCTTAATTGATCTTTTACTAAGTAATTAGCTTAATTAATGTTGACTTTTCTTTAAGATATATGATACATATAGATAACTCTAAAAAAGGAGGTATTCGTATATGTTAGGATATGTACTTGTACTTGTAGGTTTCGTATTTTTTGCTAACGGTATGACCTTGTTAGGTAAAACTGGCGGTAAAGAAGTCGGTATGCTTAATGGGGCAGTTGCAGTTTTAATTCTTATTGCGGCTTTTACAGGCGCTGGATTAGGACCGGAAGGTGCCGCTAGTACTACACTTATTTCCGTATTTGCTCTTATCTACATCATAGCATTTGGTGTTTTCACCTTAGGACATGATGGAAAAGGCTTAGGATGGTATTGTTTATTCGCTACTATAGTTTTTCTATGGTACGCATCATACTTCATGGGCGTTGGAGCTATGGAATTAGGAATGTTTAACATTGCATGGGGTGCTCTTACTTTAGTTGCTTTCTTAGTGTTAGCACAAGGTAAGGCGTTAGGAACTCTTCTTGCTTATATGTTTATAGCAGAAGCTTTTGTAACTCTTTTAATCCCAGGCATGAACTTATTACTTAAAGGAACATTCTTTTAGATAATAGTTTATTTCTATAAAGAGGCTGGATATATCTGGCCTCTTTTTTTAAAAACCCTAAGGCGTAACCCAATTACTTTTGATTATTTTATTTTTATCAATAATAAACTTGCATCTTGTATGACCATTGTAATTTAAATTTAAATAGTCAATTTCTACAACTTTGCTAAGAATTAAACCAAAAACATTCAACCCTAGCTCGTTAGATGTAAGATCTAAAAGATCGTTTGTAAAAGGCTGACTAAGATTAGAGGATGGAGGAGGTGAATAATAACATCTTCTGCTAATTTCCTGAGAGTCATCCCAAATGGGCCCAGTAATCTTTTTGTTCTCAATAATTTCTGATTTAGTTTTAAGTCGAACTTGAATTTTATTGTCTACATCATAAAATAGAAGCGAAGTATTAGGATTTTTTTTAATTTCTTTTGCTTTATTTGATCTTAGATCACAATTACATCTTATAGAAAGGTTATCTACAGAAACCTCACGCAAAATAACAATTCTAGATTCAGAAGAACTACCATCTAGAGAAATTGTTGAAAGAAAACAAAGATGAAATGGGTGCTTTCTATTTAGAGAACCCTCAGAGAGCTTTTTCCAAATAAGAGTATATATTTCATCTAAACCTAAGTTATTTTTTTCCATACCAACTTGGCAAAGAAGCTCCAGTAAAAACGGAAACATTTTTTACTCTTAGATATTCTTCTAAACCGTCAGATCCAAGCTCTTTTCCAACTCCACTTTGTTTGAAACCACCATAAGGTGTTTCAGGTATTATTCCTCCATAAGTATTTACCCATAAATAACCTGCCTCTATTGATCGGGCTACTCTAAAAGCTCTAGAAATATCTTGAGTCCATATCCCTCCAGCTAAGCCATAAATAGTATCATTAGCCATTGAAACAACCTCTCTTTCGTCTTCAAATTGCATAATGGCGACAACTGGTCCGAAAACCTCTTCTTTGAACAATATATTTTGTTTATCGGTTAGTTCAACTAATGTAGGTGGGTAAAAATATCCCTTTAAACTTTTACTTATTTTTCCTTGATAAAGAATTTTTCCGCCTTCCTTAATAGATTTTGCAACACAATTCTTTACCTTTTTAAAATGTTGGTCTGAAATTAATGCCCCCATTTGTGAGTTTTGATTTTCTGGATTATCTTGATTAATTTTAGAAATATTTTTTATGTAGGAGTTAACAAATTTTTTAAAAATCTTTTTGTGTACAAATAATCTTGTAACAGCAGTGCAATTTTCTCCTTGATTAAAAAAGCCACCACGTAAATTCGCTTCAATACAAGAATCCAAATTAGCATCTTCAAAAATTATATTGGGGGCTTTTCCTCCAAGCTCCAAGGATACTTTTGCAAGTTTGTCAGCGCTATTTTTAACTATTGTCTTACCTATCTCCGAGGATCCTGTAAAAGAAATTTTAGAGATTTTATTATTTTTTACTAAAGCGTCTCCAGCAACTTCTCCCATGCCTGGACAAACATTCACAACTCCCTTTGGAACTCCAGAGTCCGTAATAATTTTCGCAAGTTCAACTGTTCCGCTGGGAGTAAGCTCTGAGGGCTTTATAACAACTGAACATCCAGCCGCTAATGCAGGAGCAATTTTCCAAGCTGCTAAAAGTAATGGAAAGTTCCATGGCAAAATTTGAGCTACAACACCAACAGGCTCTTTAAAAGTAAAAGACACTAAATCTTCATTAATTATCTGAGAGTCTCCCTTTATTTTAGTTGCCAATCCGGCGTAATACTCAAAAGTTCTGACAACCCCTCCAAGTTCTACTAAAGTGCTCTCCTTTATAGGTTTGCCCGTTTCTTGAGTATTAATTAGAGCAAGAAGATCTATCTTAGCTTTAACTTCCGAAGCGATATTGAACAATATTTGTCCTCTGACAACCGGGGGTGTTTTTGACCATGACCCAAATGCTAAGAATGCCGTATCACATGCATAGTCAATTTCTTTTTTGGAGCACAAAGAAACTTCCAAAAGAGGAGAAAGCGTAGCTGGGTTCTCTCTAATATAAGTTTTTTTTGTTTTAAATGATTCACCATTGATAAAAGATTCAACTTTTCTCATTTAACTAATTTATCATGTTTTGGATGTTTAAGAAAGAAAGGGGGACCGAGGTCCCCCAAAATGATCAAAAGACTTAAGCACCAGGATAGTAAGGTGTTAAGAATCTGTGTCTCATTGTAT